>Ga0074198_1000303_pt1 | contig 59647 bp, 73 predicted proteins | sample EPASupsiteSAE323_FD_64527 | JGI IMG/M metagenome (GOLD analysis project Ga0074198, IMG submission 64527) | Bioremediated contaminated groundwater from EPA Superfund site, New Mexico - Sample SAE3-23 | ecosystem: Environmental > Aquatic > Deep subsurface > Groundwater > Contaminated ... | reverse complement strand
CGTCTGCTAATAAAGGATGTTTGCTCAATTTGGGGGTGGGGGAGGGTCCCCCCCCCCCCCCCCTCCTCTTTTTTTTGGGCAGGGGGGGGAGGGGGGTGGGTCCCTGAGCAGGAGGGGTGGGGTACCCCCCTGTCAGACAACTGCCCGGACGCAGAGAAATGGACAGGAGACCGACGTGGGACACATGAGCCGTGCGAGAAAACCGGGCGGGATGATCCCGGGTTTGTGGGTGGGGGGGAGGGGGGGTACCCCCTCCCCTGCTCAGGGAATTTTGGGAAGCTGACCTGGAATCACAGCCAGTAGAGATATTCCAGGACAATCCCAGAGAAAACTGCCGGACCATGACCTGTGAAGAATTATTGTACCGGATCCGGCCCGGAAAAAAAGAAATTACTCAGACCCTGTCAGAAAGGATCGGTTTCAGGAACTCTCCCGTGTAGCTCCCCTTCGTATCAGCGACCTTCTCGGGAGTACCCGTAGCGATGATCTCCCCGCCGGCATCGCCGCCCTCGGGGCCGATGTCGATGAGGTGATCGGCTGACTTGACCACGTCGAGGTTGTGCTCGATCACGATCACGGTGTTGCCCTTTTCCACGAGATCGTCCAGCACTTTGATCAGTTTCTTAGTGTCGTCGAAGTGGAGCCCGGTTGTCGGCTCGTCCAGGAGGTAGAGCGTCCTGCCGGTAGCCCGCTTTGCAAGCTCGCGGGTGAGCTTGATCCGCTGTGCCTCGCCGCCCGAGAGAGTGGTCGAGGACTGGCCGAGCTTGATGTAGTCGAGGCCGACCCGGGAGAGTGTTTCCAGTTTTGTCCGGATCGAGGGGATATTCTCGAAGTGCTTCATCGCCTCTTCCACGCTCATGTCGAGGACGTCAGCGATTGACTTGCCCTTGTACAGGACTTCGAGTGTCTCGCGGTTGTACCGCTTGCCTTTGCACTCCTCGCATTCGATGTACACATCAGGAAGGAAGTTCATCTCGATCTTGATAAGCCCGTCACCCTCGCATGCCTCGCACCGGCCGCCCCGGATATTGAAGGAAAAACGGCCCGGTGCAAAGCCCCGCATCTTCGCCTCCTTTGTCCCGGCAAAGACCGAGCGGATCTCATCGAAGACTTTCGTATAGGTCGCAGGGTTGGATCGCGGAGTCTTGCCAATCGGGGACTGGTCGATCACGATCACCTTGTCGATCTCGGAATCGAAGACTATCTTCTCGTGCTTCCCGGCCTGGTCCCGGGACTTGTTGATGATCTGCATCATGCCCTTGTACAGGGTCTCGTATACGAGCGTGGACTTTCCACTGCCCGAGACACCGGTCACGACCGTGAGGAGACCGATCGGGAACTTCGCGGTGACATTCTTGAGATTGTTCTCCGTACACCCCTTTATCGTGATGTAATGTTTCGGTGCCCGGCGCTTCTTCGGTACATCGATCTTCTTTGTCCCGGAGAGGTACTGGCCGGTCAGGGACTTTTTGTTCTTCTCGATTTGTTTCGGGCTGCCTTCCGCAACCACGTAGCCGCCGTGCATCCCGGCGCCCGGGCCCATATCGATGACATGCTCTGCGGACCGGATCATGTCCTCATCATGCTCGACGACGAGCACCGTGTTCCCGAGGTCGCGGAGGGTCTTTAAGGTCCCGATGAGCTTGTGGTTGTCCCGCTGGTGGAGACCGATGGAGGGTTCGTCGAGCACGTAGAGCACGCCCATGAGGTTCGAGCCGATCTGGGTGGCGAGCCGGATCCGCTGCGCTTCCCCGCCGGAGAGCGTCCCGGCGTTCCGGGAAAGGGTGAGATAGCCCAGGCCGACCTTTTCTAAAAAGTCGAGCCGGGACTGGATCTCTTTTGTAATCTGGTGTGCGATCTCCTGCTCCCGGTCGGTCAGGTTCAGGGTCCTGAACCAGGCTGCGCTTCCCGCAACCGGCATGTCGGTGACATCGATGATGGACTTGCCGTCGATCCTGACTGCGAGCACCTTGTCCTTGAGCCGCTTCCCGTTGCAGGCCGGGCAGGGGGAGACCCGCATGTAGCCTTCGAGCTCGCGTTTCCGCCAGTCGGACTGGGTCTGGGCATAGAGCCGGGCGGTCTGGGGGAGGAGCCCTTCCCATTCCCCGGTGTGCGACCACTCAGCGTCGCCGTTCTTCATGCTCATCGAGAACTTCATCCGCTTTGAAGACCCGAACATCAGCGCCTCGTACTGCTCCTTCGTGAGATCCTTGATGGGGGTGAGGACCGAGAAGCCGTAATTCTTTGCAACGGTTGCCAGGTACTGGCCCCGGAACCCGTCCATCGGGTTGCGGTACGGGGCGATGGCGCCGTCGGCGATGCACCGCTCCTTGTCCGGGATGATGAGGTCGGGGTCGAACTCCATCCTGACCCCGAGACCGTGGCACTCCTCGCAGGCCCCGAACGGGCTGTTGAACGAGAACATCCGGGGCTGGAGTTCCTCGAATGCGATCCCGCAGACCGGGCAGGCCATGAGGGACGAGTACGTGGACTCCTTCCCCTCTTCGTCAGAAACGAGCACGAGCCCTTCGGACTTTTTTAAACAGTTCTCCACGGCCTCCGTGAGCCGGGAGCGTTCGGCAGTATCGAGCCGGTCGATGACGATCTCGATGTTCTGCATCTTGTACCGGTCGAGCTTGATCTCCTCATCGGTCCGGATGATCTTGCCGTTGACCCGGACGCGGGCATAGCCTTCCTTGTTGAGATCTTTTAAGAGCTGCTGGTACGTCCCTTTCTTCTGCCGGACAACCGGGGCGAGGACCGTGACCTGGCCCGGGTGTTCGGCTGCGATCAGGTCAGCGATCTTATCGGGGGTCTGGGCCGCAATCGGGATATTGTGCTCGGGACAGAACGGCGTCCCGATCCGGGCAAAGAGGAGGCGGAGGTAATCATAAATCTCCGTCACGGTTCCGACCGTTGAACGGGGGTTCTTGGAGGTGGTCTTCTGCTCGATCGAAATCGCCGGCGAGAGCCCCTCGATGAGGTCCACATCGGGCTTGTGCATGATGCCGAGGAACTGCCGGGCGTACGAGGAGAGCGACTCCACGTACCGCCGCTGGCCTTCCGCGTAGAGGGTATCGAACGCGAGGGTCGATTTGCCGGAGCCGGAGACGCCTGTTATGACGACTAACTTGTCGCGGGGGATCTCCACGCTGATATTTTTGAGGTTGTGCTGACGGGCACCTTTGATGATGATATCTTTCATTTACGTGCTGAGACAGTTTGGCGTGGGGTATTAAAGAGGTGAGGGATGGGGCAGGTGAAAGTGTTGAAATTCTACCGGGGCGCCCTCAATAATTCCCCCTCCCGTACGCAAATATTCGCATAAATGTTAACATTTGTGTATATAAGGGGGAATTACGGGAATAACAATTGAGAGCCTGAAGTCCACAGCAAAGGAGAACCTAAAAAAGAGCAATAACAACAAGAAGAAGGAGATCTAAAAACTCAATACAATGCCTGAGTCCCCGGCACCGGCCCTCCACGAATCCGAGACAGTTGAATTCAAGGAATCCTTCAATCGGGAAGTGATTGTCTCTGCCGGGTCACTCGCAAATACCCGGGGCGGGACTATTTTCATTGGCATAACCGATCGTGGCAATGTTGTTGGGACGTTGATAGGTACCGAAACATTTAAAGAATGGGGTAATACGATCTCCCAGAGCACTGAACCCCGCATCATACCGGAGATCGAAGAATTATCCCGTGAAAGCAGGACCGTTGCTGCCATCCATATCAGGGAAAACCCGCTCAAACCGGTCTCGGTCCGTGGCAGATGCTACCGGAGAGTCGGTGCCAGCAACCGTGTTATGCAGCCCCACGAGATCGCGGAAATGCACCTTCAGTCCATTGGCAGCAGCTGGGACCTGACGCCTGCACCGAACACAACATTTGCAGATCTCGATACCGTCAGGATAACGGACTATATCAGAAAAGCGAACGAGGCCGGCAGGAGGAATATCGCGACGGATGAATCTTCGCAAACAGTCCTCCAGAAGATCGGTCTGTTACATGGCAATACTCCGACATGGGCCGCACTTCTCCTCTTCGGAAAAGATCCACAACGGTTCCTATCGCAGGCAACCATTCACTGCGGCCTCTTCGATGCGGATGAGATTAGTGTCCTGGACGACCGCATGGTCCAGGGTACGATCATCGAACAGGTAAACGATGCGATAGAATTTGTCCGGAAGAATATCCGGGTCGCATTCGTGATGACCGGGGAACCTGAACGCAAACAGGTCTGGGACTACCCGGTCGAGGCCCTCCGTGAAGCGGTTATCAATGCAGCCTGCCACCGGGACTATACGATCAGCTCCGCGGTAGAAATCCGGATACGTGCCGATTCTCTCAAAAGGCATCACGTTACCCGAACTTCTCACTCCGCACGCCTCGGTTCTCAGGAACAAGGGAATTGCCCAGGTGCTGTACGATATCGGCTGGATCGAACGGTGGGGTGGTGGGATCCAGAAGATGAGGAGTGCCAGTGAAGCGGCGGGGATCCCCGAACCGGTCTTCCGGGAAGACCAGGGCTTCTCGGTGACATTCAGTAAAGATGTGTTCGACCGGGACAACCTCGTACGGGCCGGATTATCAGAGCGTCAGATCTCTGCGGTGCTCTTTGCAAAAGAGACAGGAAAGATTACCAACGCGGATTATCAGAAGCTTGCCGATATATCAGCGGCGACAGCGCGGCGGGATCTCAAAGATCTGGTCGGCAGGAATATCTTTACCATGAAGGGTGTCAGGAAGGGAATCTTTTACGTCATCAGTCCCCGTCACTGAATACTGTGACGTGTAAATGACGCATATCCGGTGAAAATGACGCATATCTGACGCATATGTGATCGTGTCCGGAGTTATCATCTCGTCAAAGGGGCAATGCAGAGGCGGGATTGGACCTTACTTAAAAATTTATTATCGGGACGTTAGTTGGTTATTCTCTCGCGAGCGATTCAGGCGTACCGCTGCTGCCCTTCGGCGTAGAGGGTATCGAACGCGAGCGTCGATTTGCCGGAGCCGGAGACGCCGGTTATGACGACCAACTTATCCCGGGGGATCGTGACGCTGATATTTTTAAGGTTGTGCTGGCGGGCACCTTTGATGATGATGTCTTTCATTCCTGGTGCTCAGACAGTTTGGCGCAGGGTATTAAAGAGGTGGGGGATGGGGCAGGTGAAAGTGTGGAGGGGGGACGGGGCGAACGTAAAAACTTATTAAGGCATTTTGCTCGTATTACTCGCTTAAGAAATTCTTGAAGTATCAAGCATTTCTTTGAGATTATATGTTGACTCTGAAATGTAGTCCCGATTTAATTGGTCTTTAAAAAATCCATTAAATTCTAACATGCTTAACACATTCCGATCTTTTTTTCCAAGGAATTGAAGAATTTTGATAACGTCCATGGAAATTGTTAATTATTGTCCGGGATTCAGAGTAAACGGAAAATAAGGCTTCACGAAACTCATCACAGAGTTCAGCGCTAATGGTTCCATCATTTTTAATATTCCCAAAGGATTATTCTGTCTTGACTTATTTTCGACGACGGTATCAGCATTATTATTTTTTCTAATTTTTTTATTGACGTCGTCAAAATCCAAAATTAATCTATCTTGAGTAATTATTCCGCCAGATTTCAGATATATTGTTTTTCCACCCTTATTTATGATAGAAACAGATAATCGTTTTTCAGTTTGGTATTGTGTAATTTTAGCTTCAATTTTCACGTCAATCCTATTTTCATAACGATTTAATAGAAATTGACTTGATACAAGTGATGCTGTAAATATTCCTATACCAGCAACAATGTTATTCGTGATATAGACGCCGATGGTTGATAGAATAATTGACGTAAAAAATGATAGAATAAATTCTTTTAAGTATTTCATTCATCCTCAACATTCAATTGTCATTTCTTTTTTGAGAGAGTTCTTCCAAACCAATCGAGACTTCGAGATTCAACCGGCTGTTCTATGCCATAGATATCTTCATACGTTATCGTGATTGTCAGATTTTCCAGTATTGATCGAATCGAATCTTTTATTGTATCATTATGTTTTTGTGGATCATATTTGAATTCTAAGAGAACTACTGAATCACCTTCTTTGATTGCGTGTTTCTGGAGATCTCTTCGAAATCCTGCCCAAGAAATACCAGATGGCATCCAGTCAATCGGATACTCTTTTTTATTTCCATTATTATTGCGTGTTTCAATTGATTTTACAATCAGAGTACCCATTCCAGCGTTTTTAATTCGTATAGTAAGTTTATCCTCATAGTCTGCTAAAGAAATGATTCCTATAGGGCGAACAGATGTAATATTGTGTTTATGCTGAAGCCAAAGACTGCAAACACCAATGATGATTGACAGGAATGATATACCCAACGCTATTGTTGCGAGGACATTTGGGTTTGAAAAGGTAGTCTCGATTAAAGTCATATTGATTCAGAGTTTTCTTCGCGTAGGTTTACAATATGAACATTTTACAAGCATTTTTCCGTGACATTGGGGACAAGTGACTCCAAGACTAAATGGACTTGGGTAAAAAGTACCCGTCCCTTTGCATTTTGGACAATCCATCCTGCCAGTCCCGTTGCACTCCTTACAGACCATAATTCAATATAATCACTTATGGATGATTAGATTTATTATTTAATGCGTTTATAAAAATTCTTGAGGGAATCGTTATGGAATGGTCAGGTTGGAAAAAAATTGCAATTAAGAAAGGTTTTTACGAGAATAATCTCCCCGTGTATGATGGGCCAGCAATTTATCATTTGGGTACTGGAAGTCCAAATGGCGGATCCATTACCACAAAATATCTAGGGAGAGCTGACAATTTACGAAACAGAATTTTGGGTTATGCTCGTGATGGCTCACACCTTTGGAACGAAGCTATCAATCCAAATCTGAATAGAGGATATGCTCTTTACTATCGATACTATAAAGTAAAAACTCCAGAACAAGTGCGAATTTTGGAGAGAGAACATTTGCTAAAAACGAATTACGATTGGAATATACAAAACAATTTGAAATGACTTCAAAAGAATCTCAAATGCTTAGTGCTCTCAGTACCAGCAATTGACGACGGGTCCGGTACTAACCGGCCCACGGGTCCGCCCGCTCACGCGGCCGACCGGATGTGCCCGGACCGATCCGTTGATCCCGGAGGAAAAATTGTATACTCTTTCGTGAATAATGAGTACCTATGAAATATACGGTGGTGCTCGAACCCCAGGAAGAAAGCGGTTTCACGGTCCAGTGCGTGGAGATCCCCGGGGCGATCAGCCAGGGTGAGACCCGGGAAGAAGCGCTTGCCAATATCAAAGAAGCAATAGAACTTGTTCTCGAAGTCCAGCGGGAAGAGCTGCACAAGAGATCTCCTGCACACCACCGTGAAATCTCCAAGGTCGAAGTGGCGGATGTCGCATAAACTCCCGGTCATCTCCGGCGAAGATCTGGTCAAGTACCTCGCGAAGCAGGGATTCGAGATCAAGCGGCAGACTTCGAGTCACGTTGTCGTGCAAAAAGAATGGCGTGTCTTCTCAGTTCCACTCCACCGCGAACTGAAGAAAGGAACCTTGATCGGGATCCTCAAACAGGCCGGGATAGAAGCCGGGGATCTCAAACAGGGATTCAGGTAAGAAGGGATCTTCAGGATCGGTGTCAGATTTTTCGAACGGGATCGCGTGGTATCTGCCATTTTCAGTGCCCTTGGTAACAGCGCTTGACGACGGGGCGGGTACTAGATCCGGTTCCCGGGTCCGCCCAACCACCACACGCCCGGCCCTGCCCCGTCGCATGCAGGAATGGGAAGAGTACCCCATGAGCAGGGTCTCCATCGGTAACAACAGGGTCCGGAGGGGCCCGGATGGCGCGAAGGGAGCGGTGATCATATCTCCTGAAACAGGTTTTCTCCAGAGCAAAACTAATCTTTATTTAGTAACGTTTTTGATTAGAGCAGGGTCATCGGAAGCAAGCGTAAAAGTAAGAAACGAGCCGTCTTTTTTGGATTGTTCCATTAACCCGATATATATCTTGTAATCCGGAATATTTTTTGCAAGTTTATAGATGCGTTCAGAGGGAGTGAGCCAGACCGTCGTATATTCAGCATCTGCAGTTTCGTCCACCATGATAACCTGCGCCGTTACCTGATCTGCCGGGTTTACTTCATCCGGAGAAGATACTGGTTGCGGTACCTGCACTGCCTTCTCACCATCTGGAGAAGATGTTGGCTGCACGCCTTTCACAACATTCTTAATTATCGAAAAACCTTGCGAAGAATCCTGAGTATCAAGCGTGAAAGTAAGGAACGAGCCGTCTTTTATGGATTGTTCCATTAACGCGATATAGGTCGTGTAGTCCGGCATATTTTTTGCAAGTGTATAAATGCGTGCAGAGGGAGTAAGCCATACCGTCGTATATTCAGCATCTGCAGTTTCATCCACCATGACAACCTGCATCGTTATCTGATGATCAAATGTGCTGTTATCGGGGGTCTGATTCGTTGTAGTACCTGGCGAAACCGCAGTCCCCGGAACGGTATTCTGTATGCCAGAAAATGCACCGGTACATCCGGCACTCAGCAGTACAACAAAGAGTATCCCCATGCAGGGGAGAATTCCGGATCGTATACAGGATTGTGATTGATTTTTATCGGACATTATCTACCCCCTAACCATCATGGGATGTTCAATGAAAAAGCATTTCCCACACAACTCTTAACGGGTTCTGATATTCCGGCAATTGCCGGTGACGACGGCTCCGGTACTACACCGGTTCCGGCCCCGCCCCGCCGCACGCAGCTGACATTGGAAGGATCATCCTTTTCAAAAAAAATCCAAATCCACCGGTTACCGGTCGTACACGTTCTTGCGTAGTCCAATCTTGAGCACTTCGATTACCCGGTCCGTCTCGTTCAGATCGAGGATGACCCGGTAATTCCCGATGCGCTGGTGAAAATAAGGATATCCTTCACAACCTTCCACGTACCGGTGCGGGTCATCTTTGATGGATTCCAGCTTATCGATGATTCGCGAAGCATGGGTTTTTGATAATTTGCCAAGCTGTTTTTGAGCCTTATCGGCAAAGAGAAGAGAGTAGCCCATCAAAGACCAAGATTCTTGCGTACCTGTTCAGGTGTATGGACACGCCCGGCTTTGATATCTTCCTTGGCCTCGGCGATATCGTTCAGGTCTTTCTTGGATAATATGCCATCGGGAGTACATTTTCTTTTGATCAACTCAGGCATAATCATATCATTGTCCTGCGGGATTATCAAATTTGGTATGGGTTACGGTCCGGGTGACAGTCCCCTCATTCCCGGCGCTCCCCAGTGCCCACAGTTCCAGAGATTGACGACGGATCCGGTACTGAACCGGTCTGATGATCTGCCAACCCCCCACAAGCCCGACCTCCCCGCACGCGGCCGGGAGATCGCATCAGGTTGCTCCGGTGAAAAAAATTCCCGGGCCGGTCACGTTCCCACCAAATTTTTTCCGGCCAAAACCGGCACGGGCAACAATATTTTTTGCCAGGCCCCAGTTCTCAACATTTTTTTTCTTGGCCTTGATTGCAACTCCCGCCCCCTCCATCAACACCCCGGCCCCGCCCTTTCCACATATACCCCCGGATGGGAAAAACGGTAAGTCCCCTGCACTCCCCCCTCCGTCGGAGAAATCTCCGGGCCAAATCCCGGAAAAATTCGGCAGTGGAAATGGTGCCAACGCCACCGGAAATTCCTCGTTTAAATCGCCATTTTCCAAAAATAAACGTTTTAATCGCAAAAAAACCGTGCAAAATAGAAGCGTTACAAAATGCGCAAAAACCGGACAACCAAATGCCTGTCACGGGATCCGACACCCACCGGATGACCGCTATTGCCCGAAAATAAAGGGGGTTCTTTCAGCACCGGAAAACCGATCGCTTTTTCCTGAAAAACGGGGAGATCCGGGCGCCGGTGGTGCCGGTATGGCGCCGGGAGGTGGCCGGAATGGGGGGCATCGGCCGGATGTGCCTCTGGATGTCATCGGGTGACGACGGTAACCTCCTGCACCGGTCCCGGGTCTGCATCACATCAACCGTACCAATAAACACGATGTCATCCTTTTATCAGAAATCACATCCTCAAAAGGAATGATGAAAGAACTCCGGAGTGAAATTGAAATTTCGGCATCGGCCGGAAGGGTGTGGGAGATCCTCACCGACTTTGCGGCTTTTCCACAATGGAATCCGTTCATTCGTTGGGCACGCGGAAACCTTGTGGAGGGGGAACGGCTCGAGGTCATGATGCAGCCTTCCGGAGCGAGAGGAATGACTTTTTCGCCGACAGTTCTCACTGTTGAGACGGACCGGGAGCTTCGGTGGATTGGCCATCTCTTCGTACCCGGCCTTTTTGACGGCGAGCATATCTTTACCATCGAACCGCTCGGAGCAGGCCGGGTTCGTTTTACCCAGCGGGAGATCTTCACGGGCCTGCTCGTCCCTCTCTTAGCACGGATGCTCGATACCGATACCCAACGCAGTTTTGAGGAGATGAACAAAGCGCTGAAAGGCAGGGCAGAGCAGACCGCAACTTGACAGGAATGATGAAAAACATTAGTGAACGGCCCGGAATTTCTATTGGGGGACGGTGGGTTCTATTGTATTTTTTAGTCATTCCTAGGGATTACCGGCCGGTCATGCGTACTGAACCTCGGCAAGGATGGAATCCCGGATGAGCGGGTGGAGGGATCTTCCGATAACAAGATCGACAGTATGGTGGAGGCGCGATTCAAGGTAATCAGCGAGGTCGACCAGTTCCCATCCGATCGGGCGATCGAATTCGACAATAATATCGATATCGCTGGCCGGGGCTGCTTCCCCGCGTGCGTAGGATCCAAAGATACCGATGGATGTCACGCCGTATTTTTCACGGATCTCCGGCAGGCACTTCCGCAGGATTTCCCGTATCTCCCCGCCCGATGTCATGGTTCCGATAAAAGATGATTGTCTTCGGACGGTAAAAAATGCATGGTCAAAACCTTCCCGGTCAGACCCATTCCTTAACCACTATTCTCAGTGTCCTTAGTACCAGCAATAGACGACGGCCCCCCTCCCCAACCGGCCCCGGGGTCCGCCCCATCACCACAAGCCCGGCCCCGCCTCACACGCTCTATCGATGAAGAGACCCGGGCCCTCACGCTTGTCCCGGATAATCTCAGGCAGACGAAGTAACCGGCACAATAATTCCTTTCCGGAGTGTGCCGGCAATACGCGATGTCGGGTCCCGGTATTCTTCCGGCGTCAGGGTGAGTACATTGAGGACAAACCTGAATTTCCTGACGGTCTGGATCTCGGCATCTTTTAGTCAGAAGAGCCCGTTCGAAAATGTCCTTTCCGGTAAAATCGTCAGAGACGATTGTATTATCGATATCACGGTGGGGAGATGCCGTTCCAAAACATGACGACCCGAACAATATAAGATCGTGGATATGGATCCCGTTTTCCCTCGCGGCAGCGCTGAAAAAAATTACCGCTTCGAGGACTTTTGCATCAACCGTGCAAGAATCTCCTTTGTCTCGCGAACAATTTTCTCTGTCTTTTCCCGGGTATATTGTTCAAGAACCCCATCAGGGTTATGGGGATATCTGCCGGGTTATCCCGGAGTAAAAAGAGGAACTAACAGCAGGTCTCCGGTTCATCCCGGGATCTTGAAAAGGATTTGGGAATGGAAGATTTATGTTCCCCGGCACCCATTGTCCCGTAACGAGGTATGATGATGGAACTCCATATACATACGGACAGGCGGGCGGTTTCCCGTAACCTGGTTATCCTTGGGATTGCCCTTGCTGTACTGTCGGCACTTGCCATTCTCCCGGTCGCAGCAAACCCCCCGGCCGACATGACCCTGGCATATGACGATGATCAAAACGCACTGGTCGTAACAATCACGCACCCGGTTGCCGATCCGGAAAACCACTATATCAAAAATATCGAGGTAAAACGCAACGGGGTTGTTGCAATCGAGAGCCTGTATACGGGCCAGCCGTCATCCACGTCATTTTCCTATACCTACCCCTTCCCTGTACAGCCGGGCGATGAGATAGATGTGACAGCATCCTGTATCCTTGGAGGTTCCCTGACAAAACAAATGACCATCGGGGAGGCGACAACAGCGGCAGTTCAAACCCAGAAAGCCACGGCAGGAATGATACCAATCCTCGGCCTTGCGATCCTCCTGCTGTATAAAAAAGGTAAAATGAGTCCTTAAACCGGTATACGAAGATACGGGCCGGGATTATTGTTTCCGGCCACTGCGCTCTGCAAAGGAGATGTCGCTGCTCCTCCGTACCGGGGGTTTCTTCTCTTTTTCTCCCGGGTGATCGTTGTCCCCGTCGGGAAAGATATCAATTGACGTATCATGCGAATCCCGCGATGATACAGGAGACTGATCCGGTCGCTTACCGGTAAAGGCATACCGGCTCCTGGGTGCCGGCGGTTTGAACCCCCGGCTGCTGCCTCCGGTCTCGCCCAGGATTTCGCGCCGGGCATCCTCCTCATCCTCGGCAGCACTCCGCTCGGTGAACATCAGGAACTGGAGAAATGCCTCCGGCTCAAGAAATACCGGGGTCGTGATTCCCTCAAAAACCAGCGACCTCCGGATATCCCCGTACCATCCACCCGTTCGTTCCGTCACGGTCTCATTATCGGGTTCGAAAACAAAAACCCGCTCGATCTCGCCATTGCACCCGAACGCGGTCTCGGAAATGCCTTTTCCTTCGAACGTGAAGGTCTTGCTGACCGCACCGTAATCCCCGCCTTCCCGCATGAGGATCTCGCTGCCCCCGCCTTCATACCGGTAGGTCCGGGGAGGCTGGCCAAACGAGAATGTCTCTTCGAGCGCACCCTGCCGGTCGAAGACCAGGCGCCGGAGAACCTTGTCCGGGCGGGCAGGATCGTTCTCGGTTATGATATCGGCCGCGGTATCGAACCGGTAGAGCCTCGAAACGATATGCTTCGCATTCAGCACCCTGACTCCCCCGCTCCCGTAGCGGTAGGTGCGTCGGACTCTTCCCCCGGGCGCACCGGCAAATTCCGTAATGACATATTCGGTCATGCCATTCAATCCTTCAACAAGTCCGTGTTGCTGAGTTCCTACGTTATTTTTGTTCGCAGATATAGTTTCTTTACGAGGAAATGGTCCATTTTTTTTACAGGAGGAAGTAACCTTAATCATTCAGCATTGCATACATAACTGCTGAAATGTCTGACGAACCGCAGGTATCATCGCCTTCACCTGTGCCGGAATCTCCCGGCGAACCGGAATTTCCCCGGCAGGAAGAAGGAAAAACGCTCTATTTAGGGAAATGGAGTACGCGATTCTGGGCATGGCTTGTGGATATCATCATCGTCATCCTCTTCCTCAATATCGTGCGGGGCGTTTTTGATCCATTCTGGCGACTGCCGCTTCTCTGGGATCTCGGGCACTGGGAACTTTTTGCGATCAGCTTTGAAGCAGTGTTCTTCTTTTTGTACTGGACCGTCATGGAAGGATTCCGGGGCCAGTCGATTGGCAAGATGGTCATGAACTTAAAGGTTGTCCGGCGCAATGGCACCAGAATCAGCTATTCGACGGCGGCAATCGAGAGTTTCGGAAAAGCGTTCCTTCTCCCGCTGGACTGCCTGATCGGCTGGCTCGGGATGCCAGGCACCAAACTCCGGGTCTTCAACCGGATCTCAAATACAATTGTCATCAAGACCGATTACAAGGAACCCGATGGCGTCATCTACGTCAGGGAAAAGGAATAACCGGTAAAAACCGGCTTTTTTTATTTCGTTACGTTTAATTATATCCCGCCCATCCATTTCCCTATGGCAGATCCGGATCCCGAAAAACAGGCCGGGGATTATGAAGCACGGCTGGCCCATTATCTCGGCCTTCTTGAAAGCGACAACCCGGGCGACCGGTGGAAAGGATCAGAGATGCTCGGCCGGCTGGGAGATGTTCGTGCCGTTGAGCCGCTCATCGGGTTACTTGCCGATGACGAGCTGGTTGTCCGGATCAAGGCCGCATACGCTCTCGGCCAGATCGGAGACCCTGCTGCCCTCCGGCCGCTCCAGGCAGTATACCGGCACGAGAACGAAGAGGCGCAGGAAATTATCTCCCATGCCATGGACCGGATAAAGAGCACAATGAGCCGTATGTAACACAAAACAGGTTTAAGGACTTTCCCGGAGTATAAAAACTGGAAGACACTATGACCGATCTCGAAGCAATGTATCACAGGATCGACGGGAAGGTCTTAATCGAGATCAAGCTCACCTCCATCATCCAGCTCTTCAACTCGTTCGATCCTGCCCCGTTCCACGAGAAGGAACTCGATTCTGCGGCCGAGCATTATATCGTTGATGCAGTAAAGGATTTCCCGGCAAATACTCAGTTCAAGATCATCATTTACCTGCCGCCCGATATTGCAAATACGGAACGTGCTGCTAAGATCCCCCGGGCGATCCAGAACCATTTTGAATACCGGATGCAGGTCGCCGACCGTAAATTCCGGGAGCATTTCCGGTACGGGCGGGGGGCATTGTTCATCGGCCTCTGCTTCCTTGCCGTCGCCCTTGTCGCCCGCCAGATGGTAGCGCATATCAACGACCAGTTCTTTACCCAGTTATTCGCAGACTCCCTCCTCATTATTGGTTGGGCTGCCATGTGGGAACCGATAACCGTGATCCTCTATGAACTCTGGCCCATCCGGCGGACCAAAAAAACCTATGAGAAGATCAGCAAAACGGAGATCGAAGTCCGGCCCCTGCCGTAACAGGTCAGGGAATTTTATGAACTTTTTTTAAGAGCATTATGAGTTCCCGGATGCGTTCCCCGGGTTTTCGGGGCGGTTCAAAATCCCGGGCCGGGCCAAGACCGGAAAAAATCCGGGCAACCGCTTCCCCGTGGGAAACCCCGTACCCGCCTTCGAGTACAAGCGCAAGGGGAATTCCGGCTGCTTCATGGACGATCTGGGTGAGGATGGCAAGATCCTGCGGATATATCTCCATGCTCCCGAGCGGATCATCGGACAGGAGATCCTGCCCCGCCGAGATGACGGCAGCACCCGGCCTGAACCGTTCGATTGCCGGAACAAAGATCTCCGTGAATACTGCATAGTAGTCTGCAATACCGGACCCTGCACGGAGGGGAGCGTTGATGGTATATCCCTCGCCTTTGCCAATACCGGTCTCACCACACAAACCGGAGAAAGGGAAATGATGCTCCTGGTGAACCGAACAGTAGAGGACCCGGTCCGATCCGAAAAATGCATCCTGGGTTCCGTTCCCGTGATGGACATCCCAGTCAACAATGAGGACGCGATCGACATGATCGAGAGCTTCTGCTGCCGCGATGGCTGCATTGTTGAGGAGACAGAACCCCTTTGCCCGGTCATGCTCTGCATGGTGGCCGGGGGGCCGGACCAGGGCAAAACAACTGGTGCCGTCAAGACTGTGATGCACAGCGGCAATTGCTGCACCGGCGGCATGCCGGGCAACATCAAAAGAATTTCTTGTAATATACGTGTCCGGATCCAGCCAGCCAACCGACGTTATTGCCGCACAGGAGTGACGGAGCCAGTCTAGATAATAGGGTATATGGATACGCCGGATGATCTCAAGCGGGGCCGGTTCTGCTCCTGCCATGATCGCAGATCCCGGGATACCGGTACAGGCAATCTCCAGCCGGGCATTGCACTCCGGGTGCCGGGGATTGTCATGCTCTGCACAGCAGGGATCCGTGATTGCGATACAGCCCCCCATACCGGGTACCCCTGGATACGGGAATATATCCCGCACCGGAATATCAGGTTTGTGCAACAGCCGGAGATCTTGGCCGGAAAATCATTCAAACAGTACAATGGTTAAAAAAGTGAAACGAGTGGGGGATCGGTTCGCCATCTTCCGATCAGGCCAGCTGATCGATCAGGCCGGCCGTGTGCTGGTCGAGCTTGTCCAGGCATTCAGGGCAGAACATCTTTTTCTTGCGGTCGAGCTCGTCAAGAGTATCCGGCCGGAACATGATGCATTCAGGAGCATTGCAGTGCTGGAGGCCGAGGAGGTGCCCGATCTCGTGTGCCCCTTCCTTGGTGATGCGATCGATCAGGTCATCGTCATTCGGGTTCCTGCCATAATACTCGTTTGCAAGCCGGGCAGCCGAGACAACGGCAGCACCTACGGGCTCCCGGGCAAGGCCGAAGAGGGAACTGTGATCCCGGGAGAAAAGATCCTGCTGGATGACAAGAAGGACCGGTTCATTAATCCCGTGCCGTTGCTTGTAGACCTGGATATTGTCAAGGATTGCCTTTGCATCGATCTGCCGGCGACCGTCCACGTACCCGCTCAGGCGTACCGGATTCTCGGAGATCGTGACGGGAAGGTCCAGCACTGCCGAGATATTGCGGCTCACCGGCATCTGGAACCCGGCGGGGGAGCCGGGATCCCAAAAAATATGGATATGCATCGCTATATTCTGTTTGGATGGATTCCTATAAACATATTGAGACTACTGTCGGGGAGTATGTTGCAGCCCACTACTCCCGCCCGGTGGAGGTCGGGGTAGGGAGGAATACCGGCGCAGCAGTTCTTCTCCAAAAAGCCGGGATCGGTATCCGGTGTACTGATGTAAAAGTTGTATTTGTCCCGGAGGGTATCCCGTTCAGGGTCGACGATGTTTTCTCACCCGACCTTTCATGGTACGAAGGTGCCGACGTCATCTACGCAATCCGGCCCGGTGTCGAGATGGTCCCCCCTTTGATCGAGCTTGCAAAGACCCTCAACTGCGACCTGCTTGTTTACCATCTCGGGTTCGAGTCATACGGTCACGGGGCAGAAAAGATTGAATGCGGGGTTACCCTGCACCGGTACGTCCGTGCGTCAGGGAATTCAGAATAAGGTTGTCTGGGTATTTGCCGGGACTTTCTTTTCAGCCGGTTCCGGCCCGGGTTCCGGTTTTTCCGGTTCCACCATTTTTGGAGGTTCCGGTTTTTCGGCCTTCTCTTTTTTCGGCTTTTTCTGCTGCTCGCGTTCCCGTTCCTTTTCCTCTGCAAGAAGGGCTTTTACGATCTCTGCCGAGCGGGCCCGGTCATTCAGGAAAAAGTTGAGCTGGTCGGCATCGAGCACCAACTCCTTTGCATAGGTTGCCGGGTCGTTTTCGACAAGGAGCGAGACCATGCCAAGGTATTTTTCCCGCAGGGTGTTCTGCGGGATATGCATAGTGCCGGCAACCTTGTTCAGCAGCGAGATCCGTATTGCCTTTGCCCGCCGTGCCGATGCCATCTTCTGCCATCGTTCAGGGGGCATGATCCGGGCATGGATGCCTTTTCCCCCGGCTGCATCGGCAACACCGAGCAGCATGATTGCGGTGGCATAGCGCCAGAGCGTGTGGTACTGGCGCCGGTAGGTATAGCCGAGATATTCATCGGCCCTGGACAGGTAGCGGTAGGCCCGTTCGACATCCGCAGGATCCTGAATGAAATTCACGCTGCCTTCCACCCACTGCCCGATAGTCTCCGGGGTATCGTCGACATCGTACGAAAGCCGCAGGAGATCGGGATCAGGGGTGTTGCCAAATATTGCCGAGATCAGGGAAAAAATCGAGACCCGTTCATCTTTCTGGGAGGTATGGACCTGCACGTCGTCCAGCGTCTCGCGCCCGATTGCCGAGGCATAGAGCATATTGACAGCCGAGCGGATATCTCCCTCGGCACTCTCGGCGATTGCCCGTATTGCCGCATCGGTGCAGGCGATCTTTTCAGCGGCACAAAGGTACTTGAGCCGGGGAGCAATCGAACGGGCTGGGACGGCCTTGTACTGGATCGGTTCGCACCGGGACCGGAGTTCCGCAGAGAGCCCGTACAGGTCGTTTGCGATCAGGATGATTGGCTGGGACGCATGTTTGACAATATCGATGATCGCTTTTGCCCCGCCGCGATCCGCAGTGCCCTGAAGGTTATCCGCCTCATCAAGGACGATGAGCTTGCGGGAGGACCCGGTCAGGCTTGCCGTCGTGCTCCCGATGCCGGCTATCCGCTCGATAATCCCGGCGGTCCTCTGGTCGCTTGCATTGAGCTCGATAACCTCCCAGCCCATATCGTGGGCGAGTGCATAAGCCGTCGAGGTCTTGCCGATACCGGGCTTGCCGTAGATGATGAGGGGCTTTGACTTCCGTGTCCAGGTCTTTGCCCATTCCGCAATCTGCCGGACGGCGGTCGTGTTCCCGACAAGATCCTCAAGCCGTTCGGGGCGGTACTTTTCTGCCCAGTCCATACCAACACGTTGGCGGTGAATCAAATAAATTATCTCTGATGACCCGCAATAACTACATCGAATAATTCCAGCGATTCATAGCAGGTGATGCCGTGGTATACGACTGCTCCACAGAGACGATAGCAAAGGTTGTCAGGGAATACGAGGGAGTGAAGCGCAAGAACGCCATCGGCGAGATGGTGAAAGCATTACAGATCGACTCCCCCCATGTTGTCGCATCGTTCGGTGAGGATGCAGCGGTGATCGAGAACCACGGCCAGGCGCTGCTGCTTGCTGCCGACGGCATCTGGAGCCGGCTCATGGAAGCCGACCCTTACTGGGCGGGATACTGCTCGATCCTGGTCAATATCCACGATATCGCTGCGATGGGAGGCCGGCCCCTTGCGATGGTCGATATCTTCTCCATAGCAAAAAATACCAACCAGGCGCTGGTGATCAAAGGGATGCATGATGCATCCGCACAATTCGGGGTCCCGATTGTCGGGGGACACCTGCACCCCGATGCTCCGTACAGCGTGATCGATGTCTCGATCCTCGGCTGCGCAAAGATGGATTCGCTCATCTACAGCCACACGGCACAGGATGGGGACAGCGTTGTTATGGCAATCGATCTGACAGGAAGGGTCCACCCGTCCTGTTCGCTCAACTGGGATTCAGTGACGATGAAATCCGCAGAAGAGGTGCGGGCCCAGATCGCAATCATGGAGGAGATTGGCCGGGACCACCTCGCGACGGCAGGCAAGGATATCAGCAATCCCGGCATCATCGGGACGCTCGGGATGCTGCTTGAAGTGAGCGGGAAAGGTGCGGAGATCGATCTCGGGAAGATCCCAAAACCGGATCTTGCAAAGAACAACATGAGCTTTGAACAGTGGGTGCGGATGTACCCGGGTATGGGATTCATCATGACGGCCCGGCCGGAGAATGTCGCTGAGCTGTCCCGGCGCTTTGCCGGAGTCGGCATGGCGGCAAAAGAGATCGGGACGGTCGATACTTCACGGCAACTGCGGATCCGGTATGACGGGCAGGAGACGCAGGTTTTCAATTTCATCAATAACGGGATTATGCACCTCTTCAACGGTGACACTCCATGCCGGCTGCCATAAAACGAATCGGGATTGGGGTTGCTGACGATGCAGCCAAGGTCTTTGAGAGTGTCAGGGCATTTTCAGATCCTCCCGTCCATATCACCTGTTATTGCCGGCCCCGTGCCCTCGGGTGTGAAAAGTGCACGGAAAAAATCCACATTGCCGAATACGAGAACCCGGAACTTGCGCTTGTTAAGGATCTCATGGAAGGCAGGATCGATGCGGCGGTCCGGGGAACCCTGCCCTCGAACTCGACCCTGAAAGCACTCAAGACCGCAGCAGGGGTCGATCACCTCGAACGGATTGCCCTTCTCGAAACGGCCGGGGGTAAAAAATTCTTCTTAACTCCGGTGGGTGTTGATGAGGGCTGGACAGTAGCCGAGAAAATCGAACTGGTCAGGAAAGGCCGGATCATTGCCCGTAAATTCGGGCTTCCGGAAAAGACTGCCATCCTGTCCGGAGGCAGGCTCGGGGATGTCGGCCGGCATGCCCTGGTGGACTCGAGCATGGCAGATGCCGAACTGGTTGCACGGATCTCCGGATCCGGGCATTATGAGATCCTCATTGAGGATGCCATCGAAACCTGTGGTCTGATCATTGCACCGGATGGCATTTCCGGCAATTTAATCTTCAGGACACTCACATTTCTGGGAGCCGGGCACGGGCATGGCGCACCTGTTGTAAATATCAGCAGAATTTTCGTGGATACCTCGCGCGCCTCACCAAATTATACGAATGCGCTATTGCTCGCTGCTGCTTTGTTGGAATAAAATTAAATCCAGAATTTCCTTCAGATTCTCATAAAAAACGATTAAATCAAATTAAATTTTATTCTGCGAAGTTACGGGGCTGGATTTCCCCTTGCTTGAATACCTGGGTTCAGATACCGGTTTTAGCGATAAATTGAGGGATTTCCCCGGAAAGTTTTTATATATATCAATTGGATTTCTTTTTGAGGTAAGAAACATGGCAGATTTACCAATTGCCGCAGTTGTAAGGATTGCGAAGAAAAACGGAGCCGAAAGAGTAGGAAGCGATGCAGCAGAGGCACTGGTTGTCAAGGCTGAGAAGTATATCGCCCAGCTGACCAAGGAAGCAAACAAGCTTGCAGAGCACGCAGGCCGCAAGACCATCAAGAAAGAAGACGTTGATCTGGCTGCAAAGTCTTAGATCAACCCCCTTTTTTCCTCTTCAGACTGAAGAGAGCTGTTTTTGTTTTGAATGGTTTATTCCCGGTCCGGATACAACGGGATTAAAAAACCTGATATTTTAAGAAGGAAAATATTCCGGAACTACGACAAGCCCGATGATTTATACTCGTTAAATCCGGAAAAATGCCAGGATGATTTCATGACCAGCTATTCACTGAACCCGATTACCGATGAAGACGGCCCCGCGATCATCGACATCTTCAATTATTATATCCTGAACAGTTATGCCGCATACCCGGAGAACCCGGTCCCGTACGAATTCTTCGGCATGTTTGCAGAGATTGCGAAAAATTACCCGTCCGTTGTCGCCAGGGATCCTGACGGCACGGTTGCAGGCTTCGGTATGCTCCGGCCCCATAACCCGATGCCGGCATTCCGGCACGCTGCTGAGATTACGTACTTTATCCGGCCTGAACAGACCGGGGTGGGGATTGGATCAGCGATGCTTGCGTACCTTGAAGACGAGGGAAAAAAGAAGGGAATCACCATAATCCTTGCCAGCATCTCGTCGCTGAACGAAGGGAGCATCCGGTTCCATGCCCGTCACGGGTTTACCGGATGCGGGAAATTTTCAAAGGTCGGGATAAAAAAAGGCGTCGTATTTGATACGGTCTGGATGCAGAAGGATCTCTGATCGTTCAGAACTTTCCTTTTGTGCTGCGGACCGTTTTTGCATCCCCGGTTATTGCAAGCGCTTCCCCAAGGGCAATCCCGAATGCCTTGAAAGCTGCTTCGCACTGGTGGTGATCGTTCCTGCCGGAAAACGTGATATGGGCGGTGATCCCGGCCCTTGTGCAGAGGCTGTAGAAGAAATGCTCGAATATATCGACCGGAATTGTCCCGATCGTCTTGTTGCCGAACGTGCCGAGGTAAACGAGATACCCTCTCCCCCCGCAGTCAAGCGCTACCTGGGCAAGCGACTCATCCATGGGGATGATCGCATGGGAAAAACGCCGGATACCCCTTCCGTCACCAATCACCTGCTTTACGGCATCGCCAAGAACGATCCCGATATCCTCGATCGTGTGGTGACAGTCAACACCGAGATCGCCTTTGGCCGTACAGGTGAAATCGAACCCGCCGTGTTTTGCCATGGCAGTGAGCATATGATCGAAGAACGGGATCCCGCTCTTCACCGAAACCTTGCCCGGCCCATCCGGATTCAGCCGGATTTTGATTGTCGTCTCGCTTGTCTCCCGTTCCAGTTCCACGTTCCTCATTGACATTCCTCCAGTGCATCCTTGAGTTGAATCTTCCCGCTGTACAATGCGGAACCCAGCACAGCACCATACGCACCGGCATCCCGCAGGCCTGCAACATCGGACCGGCCCGATACCCCGCCGGCTACAACCACCGGGATCCCGACATGGTCGATCAGCCGTTTTACCGGCTCGAACCGGACTCCCTGCTGGAGCCCCTCGACATCCACATTTGTATAGAGCAGGGATCCGGCACCGAGTTCTTCGAACTTCCGTGCCCATGCAAGGTAATCACCGGCAGTTTCTTGCCAGCCATGGACGGCGATCTGGCCGCCTTTTGCATCGACACCCGGCATGACCCGGTCGCTGCCGAATTCGTCGGCAAGAGTCCGTATGCAGGAGGGATCCTGCGTTGCAAGCGTGGAGATGATGATACGCGAAACACCGGTCTCCAGCCATCGCGACGCATCCTCAACCGAGCGGATTCCCCCGCCGAGTTCAATCTCGACACCGGTCTTTTTGATAAGATCCGAGATAAGTTCTGCGTTCTTTGCCGAGCTGCCGAACGCCCCGTCCAGGTTCACGACATGGAGAGCATCGGCTCCTTCATCAAGCCAGCGGGTTGCGCAGGCAAGAGGGTCGCCGTATACGGTCGCACTTTCGCGTTTGCCCTGCACCAGCTGGACGCAGCGGCCCCCGAGAATATCGACAGCAGGAAAAATGCGCATGGTATCAGCGGATCATCCGTTGGATTGCCATCACGAGGATATCCTTTGCCCCGGCACGCTTCAGGGAGTTGATGAGGGTATAGACCCGCTCCTCGTTGACAACCGCATGGACTGCTACAAGATCCTCGGTCGATGCAACGTCCATCACGGTCGGGCCCGAGAGCCCAGGGAGTACCCGTTTCACCGTAGCAAGGGACGAACGTTTAACGTTCATCATCAGGTAGCACTGGCCCCGTGCCCTGATCACGCTCTCAAGCGCAAGGTGGATCTCGTCAATCTTGTCCTTCTTCGTCTTCAGGGATTCCCTGTTTGCGATCAGGTGGGTCGAGGTCACGAGAACCTCATCGATCACCCGGAGCCGGTTGGTCTTCAGGGTATTTCCCGAACTCGACAAATCGACAATCGCATCGGCTATCCCAAGATAGGGAGTTGCTTCACAGGCTCCACCAACCAGAACGACATTGACTTTCGTCTTGTGCCGGGCGAAATACTGGCGGGTGATGATCGGGAACTCCGTTGCCACTTTTAAGCCGGCGAGGTCTTTTGCCGAAGTCACCTTCGAATCTTCCTGGACTGCAAGCACGAGCCTGCCTTTCCCGATCGGGAGATCAAGGAGTTCTTCGACATCGGCTTCCCGCTCGATAACCATGTCATGGCCGGTAATCCCGAGATCAGCTGCTCCGGTTGCCACGTATTCCGGAATATCAACCGGCCGGGCAAAGAGGATCTCGACATGCGGGTCAAGCGTCTTTGTGATCAGCTTCCGCTCGCCGTTTTCAGGAAAGTGAAGCCCGCTCTTTTCGATAAGGTCTGCGACCGGAGCGGCAATCCGTCCCTTGTTCGGGATCGCAAGCCGTACAACATCGGAAAAAAGAGGGGTGTCCCGTGATTTTTTTGATGGCTTTTTTGCAGCTGCCATTGTTCTCAGAATGTCTTGAGCTTGCCTTCAATGACTTTTTCGGTGATGCTCGTAACATTGGCGAGCTGGTCATCGACAATCTCAAGGATGTCAGCATTGATTTCCTTGAGGACAACGCCGGATTTCGGGAGTACCTGGATACTTGCCACGAGCGGGAGATCGATCGGTTTTCCAATCTGAGAAAGGAGACGGACGTACATCTCTTCGATGCCGTCGACTTTCGTAACGCATTCCCGGGCGATCTGGGTGGAGAGGAGGTTATAGATCTTGCCGATGTGGTTGATCGGGTTCTTGCCGCTGGTTGCTTCCATGCTCATCGGCCGGTTCGGCGTGATGAGGCCGTTGCACCGGTTGCCCCGGCCGACGGATCCGTCGTCACCCATCTCGGCAGATGTCCCGGTCACGGTGAGGAAGACGCTCTTCTTCTTGATGTCGTCAGCGGTGTTGACATGGACGACAACCTTGCGCTTCGTACTCTTCTTTGCAACGGTTGTGATCTGCTCGCTGAGAATCGCCATGTATTCCTGGTATTCCTTGATATCCGCACAGTACCGGTCAACAATGGCACAGGCAATCGTGAGGGTGATGGTATCCTTGTCACGGAGTCCCATGATCTTGATATCCTGGCCGATTGCAGGATATTTCTTCCGGAGCTTGGTGTCGATGAAGTCGGAAGAGTTCTTGATGATGGTCTCGACTTCCGAAAACGGGGCATGACCGACACCAAAGGAGGTATCGTTCGATCGTGGTGCCTTGCCCTGGCAGGGCCGGAAGACATCGCAGAGATCGGTTGATCCGGTACCGAGACGGCAGTCGACAATGACATCACGGTTGAGGTTGAGTTCCGGAAGGATCTTGTGGAGGTAATTATGGGTTGCCTCGACTGCAACCGCATCGGTCGGGATAGTTACGCCGTTAAACTGCTTGGTTGCCCGTCCGTCAATCAGTACGTAGATCGGGCGGATCATCCTGCCGCCACCGAACTTCGGGGCTGATTCTCCGGCAACAACTTCACCCTGGTCCGTGTTGTGGTGAAGGACGACCCCGAACTCGTCGAGGTAAGTCTTGCAGAGTGCCTGGCTGATCGATTCTGCTATGCCATCTGCAATGCTGTCGGGGTGCCCGAGGCATTTGCGTTCGGCAAGTTCAATACGCTGTTTTTCAAGGGGAATCTGGTCCAGTGCTTCAATCTGAATATTTCTCTTCATTGAGTTCCTCGTGACACTTCGTAATAATAAATGGGATCTGGAGTTCATATAACGATTTCTGAAAAGGTATGGTCGCTACGTTTTTTATTACCCGGAGTCATTGATTTTCATCTTTTTTTAAGGGGAAAAAACCGGAGGTCCGAGGTCAGAAAGAAAGATCCGGCCAAAAAGGGGCGGGACTCCGGAAATCCGCGCATGGTCCCGTATTACTATGCAGGGAAGTAATAATGGATTAAAATTCAAAAAAAAAGAAATTATCGCCGGAGGAATTTGTGGAGAATGGTCATCTCGCTTCCCTGCGGGGCTTTCTTGATCGGGGGTTTTACCGGCTGGGGCGTTTCATCCTCATGTTCATCGTCATCAACGACAACCGGACGAACTGATTTCTTTTCACCAGGGGATGCTTTCTTCTCGTGAACCGGTGCCGGTGCCGGGGCGGGTGCCTTTGAGGAAATACGGGGAAGGGTTCGGTTGGGATTCAGTTTTGTCCCACATCCCGGGCAGAAATTCGCTGTCGGGGGCAGTTTCTTGCCGCAGTTATGGCAGAACTGCGGAACTTCGATGACTTCAGCCGGCTTTTCTTCAGCCCGTTCCTGGATTGCAGGGCGCCGTGCTGGAGGCATCTCTTCTTCTGGTTCCGGCTCATAGGCCGGGGGGTACACCGGTTCGGCAACCGGCTGGCGACGGATCTGGTGGACTGCCGGCTGGCGGAGCGGCTGCATCGCACTCTTCATGGCAACCTTCATTGCCGACTGCACTTCAGGTTTCCGGACCGGGCGGGCCTCTTCATCACCAGATGATGGCGTTGAGGGCTCGTAATCGTAACTCCTGGTTATGACCGGTTTCTTCGCGGTCTCCGGTACCTGGCGGATCTGCCGCTGTCGTACCGGCGGGGCTACCGGTTCATCATATTCCTCTTCAACCGGTTCCGGCTCCGGCTTATACATGGGAACCAGCCGCTTTACCGGGGGCTGCTTCTCATGGTGCTTGACCGGTTTCCTGGTCGGCTGGAGACCCTGCCTCTGCACGACAGGTTTTTCGGGCTGGATGAACTCGATAACTTCTTCGGGTTCTTCCTCTTCAGCATACTCTTCCGGTTCCTCGGCAGCTTCCTTTGGTTCTTCCCGTTTCGGGCGGGCTGCTGGCTTTGGCTCTTTTACGGGTTCCCTCGCGGGTTTTTTTGCGGGTTTCTTTTCCTCAGCAGGACCGTTGAGAATCGCGATCCACTCATCGATCTCCTCGGAACGGTCCATGCCGTTCTGGGCAAAAACCAGTTTCATGGTCTTGACATCGTCATCGACCGATTTGACAGACAGGACCAGGACCGGATCGGAATTCTCGGAAAATTCGATGATGCTGCCAACGATCATGTCGAGCGGGATATCTTTTGCCGTAGCCCTGACCTTTGCCTTGACCTTGAGTTTTGGTTCCTGCGTGTCGATTAAAAAAATACGCTGGTTGGTAAGGTATGCATGAAAAAAGAATTTTTTCACCGATACGTTGAGGGCTGCAACCTGCACCTGCTCGCCCGGCTGGAGGTACGCAGAAAGCCCGTCGTCTTCCTCACCTTCTGAATCCGGGTCTGCCGCAACAGGTTTTGCCGGGGCTTTTCGTGATGCAGTCGCAGCCGGGTTTGTGGTATGTTGCGGGATATCACCCCCGCAATAGCCACACACCGTAATATTATCCCGTATTATCATTCCGCAATGTGGGCACTTCATCGGTGAGCTCCTTTAACCCGTATCCGGATTTGGCAGTATATATTGTTTGCATCAGATATGAAAAACACTCTGGTTGGATCCTTGCGATCTCTGCCTATCAGGAGTTCTGGTCAGGATGGCTGAGGGCAACCGAATCTGCAATTTTCTGCCGTTCCTCCGCATTATCGATACAATGGACAAACAACCCGGACGTTGATTTCCCGGTCGAGAGCAGGGAATTCAGCCGGCACCGCTTACCGTCATGATCGCGATAACAGGCCTCGGGGGTAACCCTGCCCAGTTCCTGGTTGACAAGCCGGCGGAATGTTGTTGTGCACACACCGCTCTCGTAGACTTTGCCTTCAGTTACGATGAGATACACGCCCGACCGGTCGGCTTCCGCGCATTCTTCGATCATGAACGTCCCGTACCGCTCATCACCCCACCGGTTGAGAAATTCAAGATAGAACATATCGTGCCGCGCCTTGAGCTGCGAGAGCACGAGCCCGATCTTCATTGAGAGGTAGCGGGCATACCGGTCCATAACTGTATCCCGGATATCTGCATAGGGCGGGGTATCGATAAGATCCTGCAGGGTCTTTTGCGATTTAATAAAAAGTTCGTTTTTGATCCCGCCCGAATGTTTCAGCAGCACGGGTTTGAAATAGATGATCCGGGATTCGCAGGGTATTGCAACGGATCCATCTTTTAACCGGGAAACGCTGGTTCCGGTCAACCGCTGGACCGGGGCAGCATGCGCCGGAGCCGGGGATTTTACTGAGGGTCTTGCCGGAACCCGGCGGCTGTCTCCCGTACTGGTCTTGTGCGCTATTGCGGCCCAGGCATCCGGTGCAAAGGTTTTGTCAAGGAAACTTTTCCAGAGCGGATCGCGGATCGCTGCAATGGATACCAGACGGAACTGGTCGCCGACCGGGATCATTTTTGCACCACAACTGCTGCATTCGATGATGTAGTCAGTCCTGGGTATCCCATAGAGCTGCTTTCCCAGAACTTTTGTCAGTACCCCGGCCCGGCAGATCGGGCAGAGGCTCATCCAGGAGAACGGGGAATCATTGGTATCTCCTGCCAGTATCGGCCCGGACGCAATATGCCAGGTCCATGAAGGCACCAGCCGGATCCCTTTCCTGCGGGTATGCCGGACCTTGTCGAGCACTTCGGCCGGCTCGGCGATCCCGGCCCGGATAAGAACATCGATAACCGGTGTCGTGCATGCACCAGCACCGGACCCGAGCCGGCGCTCAAGGCACCGGTCGAGGCCTTCGGATTCGTTGCCGGGACCAAGAGGATCGGACTTGACCGGGAGCGTCTTATTGAATTCGGCGTTGAGGCATTCCATCGCGGTCGTGATCAGGGCCCCGGTGACACTGACCCCGTCCTGGATAACAGGAAGTGCCCCGACCCGTTTTTGGATGGTTTCGAGCGCTAACGTTTCCAGTTCTGCGGGAATCGGGAAATACTGGGGGGCAGTCATGATGGCAATCGCTCTATTGTTTGTCGGCCTGACGGAATAAACACTCGCAACAGGACAATCAGACATCGGGATAACAGGATTGCCGGATATACTGAAACACCGGCCAACGTGAGCATCAGGCGGGCTATTATTAAAAAATGAAAAAAGGTCAGCAGCTGCTCCTGAAGAGCTGCCGCACCATGTCCGGTATCTCAGATGGCCGCGATGCAACCGGGACCCCGAGTTTTTTGAGCCGGGCGATTTTCGAACGGGCATCTCCTTCCCCGCCTTCGACAATCGCACCTGCATGGCCCATCCGTTTGTCCGGGGGAGCTGATATGCCAGCGATATAGGAAACAATCGGAAGACGGGTGGATTTTGCCCCTTCCTCTTCGAGATTGCCGCCGACTTCCCCGATCAGGACCACGGCTTTTGTCTGGGAATCCTTCTCAAACCGCTCCAGCACATCGACAAAGGTCTGGCCGATGACCGGGTCGCCGCCGATCCCGACCACTGTGCTCTGGCCGATGCCGGCCCGGGTGAGTTCATCGACGACTTCATAAGTCAGGGTGCCGCTCCGGGAGATCACCCCGACGTTTCCCCGCGTGAAGAGACCTGCGGGCATGATTCCCATCTTGACCTCGCCGGGCGAGAGAAGCCCGGGGCAGTTCGGGCCGATAACGCTTGCTCCTTCCATCCGGGCGTAGGCGATTGCTTTCATCGTATCATGGACCGGGATATGCTCGGTGATGCAGACGATAGTCTCGATACCGGCTTTTGCTTCCTCCATGATCGCATCGGCAGCAGCAGCAGCGGGAACAAAGATCACAGCAGCGCCGATATCGTGGCCATGCATTGCTTCCCGAACCGTGTTGTAGACCGGGATGCCATGGACTTCCCTGCCGCCCTTGCCGGGTGTGACTCCGGCAACGACCCCGCGGCCCCCGACCAGCCGGGCATAGGAGTTCATCAGGCCGATATGGAACTCGCCCTGTTTGCCGGTCGCACCCTGCACGAGAATGCCGGTTTTCTTATCCCCGTAAATCATGCAGTCACCTCCACGGCTTTCTTAACCACAAGATCCATCGTATCGAGCATCTCGTATCCCTTCTCAGAGAGCATCGATCTCCCTTCAGCTTCGTTGGTACCGGCAAGCCGGACAATCACTTTCTGGGAGATGCCGGCCGCAATAATGCCCTTTGCCACCTCATCGCATTTCGTGATACCGCCAAGGAGGTTGACAACAATGACTTTGACCGTCGGTACGCTTGCAACCAGCCGGACCGCATGCATAACCCGCTCGCTCTCGGCACCCCCACCGACATCGAGGAAGTTTGCGGCTTTCCCGCCATAGAATTCAATCAGATCAAGGGTCGACATCGTGAGGCCTGCACCGTTCCCGATAACCCCGATTGCACCATTCAGCTCGACATACGAGAACCCGTGCTTCTCCGCTTCACGTTCCCGGTCGGTCAGGTCGCGGTTCACGCTGATACCCTGCCGGCCGAGTGCATTGTCATCCACAATGATCTTGGCATCGGCCGCATACACACCGGAGGGTGTCGTGACCAGCGGGTTGATCTCGGCAAGGAGTGCGTCTTTTTCAAGGAATACCCGGTAAAGCTTGTTGATGATCGGGCCGATCTCCTTTGGAGCAGTCCCGACAAGCTCCCGGAGCAGGAACGGGGGAATGTCCTGCATCAGCGGATTTGCAATGAGTTTCCGGATGGCTTCCGGATGTTCTTTTGCCGTGATCTCGATATCGACCCCGCCTTCTTCGGTAAAAAGGATGAGCGGCTGTTTGCTCGAACGGTCAACGGTTATCGAAAGATAGTACTCGTGCCGGATATCAAGCCGCTGTTCGGCAAGAATTTCCTTAACGGGAAGCCCCTTGATCTCTTTTTTAAAGAGTGATCCGGCTGTTGCAACGGCTGTTGACGGATCGGCCATCAGGATACCGCCGGCTTTTCCCCGGCCCCCGACATCGACCTGCGCTTTCAGCACGAACTTTTCACCCAGTTCGGCCAGGTGCGGGGGGAGTTCGTCAGCAGACCGGATCAGGAACCCTGCCGGGACGGGAATGCCGTACTCCCTGATCACTTTTTTTGCCTCGTATTCGCGGAGTTTCATGATTGTTTCCCCAGATCAAGGCCGAGGTTCATGGCCTTCTGGTTGAGTGCTTCCGTTCCCTTGGGCACGGAATCGAGAATGGCTTTTTCAAGGGCTGTCCCGCTGACGACCCCGGTTGCTGCGACAAGGGCCCCGAGCATGACGATATTTGCAACAATGTCACGGCCGAGTGTTGTTTTTGCTTCGCGGGTTGCAGGGATCTCGATACACCGGCATTTCGGTCGGGAGTGGACGAGCGTCGAGTCGACGAGCATGACGGCAGTTTCCGGCGCATCCGCCCCATACTTCTCGAAGCCTTCCTGTGACATGATTACGTAGATGTCAGGCCGGGTCACTTTCGGGAAGAGGATCGGTTCATCGTCAATGATAACCGCACTCATCGATGCCCCGCCCCGGGCTTCGGGACCATACACCTGGGTCTGGACCGCATGCTTGTTATCGTACATGACCGCAGCCCGGCCAAGGATGACAGCGGAGAGGATGATCCCCTGGCCGCCGAACCCGGAGAAACGCACTTCGTGCCTCATGGTTTTACCCCCATTGCCGGCCGGTTCCGGCGGGCCAGTTCTCCGACAACGATCATGTCCTCGGGAACGTGCTCGCCTGCTTCGATCATCCGGTCGCGTTTTGCCCTGATAAGTGCATGGGATTTCATGTACTCGATCTGATCGGAGACCTGCCGGAACTTGTTCCTGCGCCCGAATGCCGTGGGGCACTGGACAAGAGCTTCGATAAAGGAGAACCCGGGCGTCTCAAAGCCGGCCCTGACAGCTTTTTCCAGTTCCTTGACATGATAAGACGTCCAGCGGGAAACATAATTTGCCCCCGCTGCAATCGCAAGCTCGCAGAGATCGAACGGGATTTCCGCACAACCGTACGGGGTTGTCGATGAAAGGCACCCTTTCGGGGTTGTCGGGCTGCCCTGGCCGCCGGTCATGCCGTAGATCTGGTTGTTCATGCAGACCACCGTGATATCGATATTCCGCCGGCATGCATGGATGAAATGGTTTCCTCCGATGGCAGCAAGATCCCCGTCTCCGGTAAAGACGACGACATTGAGGTCCGGGTTTGCCATCTTGACCCCGGTTGCAAACGCGAGGGCCCGGCCATGGGTTGTGTGGAGCGAGTCGGTCACAATATAGCCGGGAGCACGGGACGAGCACCCGATGCCGGAAACAAAGACCGTGTCCTCTTTTTTCCAGTCCATCTGTTCAATGGCTGCAAGCGTGCAGTTGATGATGGTCCCGTTGCCGCAGCCGGCACAGAATATATGGGGGAGCCGGTCCTGCCGGTACCAGTCTTCGAAGCTCATCGTGCCTCCTCCAGTGCAGATTCCAGTTCTTCCGGCGTATGCAGATTCCCCCCGAGTTTTGGCAGGCTGACAACCGGGACCCGGACATGCCGTTCGATCTCGCGGGCCATCTGGCCGAGGTTGAGTTCGGGAACGAAAAATTGTTTTACGTTCTTAAACCGGGCAAGTGCTTTTTCCGGGAACGGCCAGACCGTCCGGAGGCGCAAGAAGCCGATATTGTCGTTTAGCCGGTCATGGAGCACCTGCTGCACGGTCCTGACCGGGGCACCATATGCGATAAAGACCTGTTCTGCACCAGGATTGATGATCTCGAAATCCGAGGCGATTGTATCGCGGGCCAGCTCGATCTTGTCGACGAGCCGGCGCACGAGGGCTTCGTGGAGGTTCGGGTTGGTTGCGCACGGGTAGCCCCGCTCGTCGTGGGTCAGGCCGGTAACATGGACCCCGTATCCTTTCCCGAACTGCGGAAATCCCGGGATGAGATCGTTGTCCGGCCGGAACGGCAGGGTTCCTTTTACAAGAGGTTTCCGGGCAACCTGTTCCATTGCATCGGGAACAATGATCTTCTCCCGCATGTGCCCGATGATCTCGTCGGCCATCAGAAAGACCGGCACCCGGTACTGGTCGGCAAGGTTGAAAGCCCGTGCCGTGAGTTCAAACATTTCCTGGACGCTCGAAGGACAGAGCGCAATGGTGCTGTAATCCCCGTGCGAGCCGAACCGGCACTGCATCATGTCCCCCTGTGCTGCCATGGTCGGCTGGCCGGTCGACGGCCCGCCCCGCTGGACGTTGACGACAACGCAGGGAGTTTCGGTCATGGCCGCATACCCGATATTTTCCATCATTAAGGAAAAGCCGGGACCGCTTGTTGCCGTCATGGCCCGGGAACCGGTCCACGATGCACCGATGATCGAGGCCATGCTTGCGATCTCATCTTCCATCTGGATGAAAACCCCGCCTTTTTTGGGGAGTTTTGCTGCCATGTGCTCGGCCACTTCGGTCGATGGCGTGATCGGGTAGCCCCCGAAGAACCGGCAGCCCGCTGCAAGAGCTCCCTCAGCACAGGCAATATTTCCCTGCCAGAATTCAGTCCGCGTCAATATTCAATCGCCACCTTCTTGGGTTCGTACGGTTCTTCCTCGATCCAGTGAATTGCCTGGTCCGGGCAGGTGAGCTGGCATACCCCGCAGAGGGTCCGTCCGTAGAGTTTCTGGAGCCGGCAGTTCGTGCATCGCTCGGGCCGGTCAAGTTCCGGGATGAGAATACCCCGCCGGTCGGGTTTTTTCCCTTCCTTGAAAATCTTATACGGGCAGACTTTTGTACAGAGGTTGCAGCCCTTGCACCGGGTCTCGTCGATGGCGAGTTTCATGGAGTATATCCTATCGTATTATGTACCCGTTGTGGTGAAAAAAACCTATTCTTTGGGATCGCTGCATTTCCGCTACCGGTTCCCGTACTGCGCAAATTCCCGTTCCGATTTTTTCCTGACCGCATCGAAAATATCGTTTCCCTGCGCATCGATCCCGACAACAAGGGGAAGACGGTTGAGTTCGATTGCCCAGATCGCTTCTGCCATGCCGAGATCCTCGAAGTAGACCCCCTTGAGGGTCATGTGGGAGGAGGCAAGGGCTGCACAGCCGCCGGTGAATGCGAAATACACGGCCCGGCCTTTGAGCTGATCGCGGATCGTATTTCCCATTCCACCTTTGCCGATCAGGGCCCGCACGCCTTTATCGAAAAGGAACCCGGAGATCTCGTTCATCCGGGCTGAGGTGGTCGGTCCTGCTGCAATGACGCGGTTGTCGTGGATGACCGGGCCGCAGTGGTAGATGACGGCTCCCTTTGGATCGAAGGGGATTCCTTCGTTCTGCATCCGGAGATGCGCCTCGTCCCGCGCCGTGTAGACGACGCCGGAGAGTTCGACATGATCCCCCGCCTTGAGTTTGAGGACTTCTTCGCTGAGCGGGGTTTTGAGGGATATAACGCCGCTCATCGTTTCACCTCGACGGTTGCATGCCGGTTTGCCCAGCACTGCACGTTGACTGCAACCGGCAGCGATGCGGTATGGCACCCGGCTGTCTTGATCTTTACTGCCAATGCAGTGAAGTCGCCGCCCAATCCCATGGGTCCGATGCCAAGCTTGTTCACGGCCGCAAGAATCCCGCGTTCGTACTCGGTCATCTCATCGACCGGCTCAAGAAGCGCTTCCTTTGCCATCGCGGCTGCGCCGTCAAAGGTCCCGCCGATCCCGACCCCGAGGAAGAGCGGGGGGCAGGGCCGTCCCCCGGCAAGATGGACGGTTTCCACGACAAATTTTTCGATCTGCCCGACCTGCGAAGGAAGGAGCATGGCAACCCGGGACATGTTCTCGGCCCCGGCTCCTTTGGGAAGCACCGTTACGGCAAGCCGGTTGCCGGGCCGGATGTGAATGGCCGGCATACCGGCGCCGGTGTTGTCATTGGAGTTATGCCGGCTGATCGGGTCGACCACGTTTGGCCGGATCGGGATTTCACGGGTTGCCCTGCGGACCCCGTCTGCAATTGCATCGTACAGGCCGGCCGTGAGCGGGACATCGGGAGGTACGGTGAGGTAGATGACCGGAACGCCGGTATCCTGGCAGAGCGGGACTGCCAGCTCTTCGGCAACAGAAATATTTTTGAGGATATTGGCATATTCCCCACGTGCAACCGGGTTTGTTTCCGCAACAGAGGCCCGTTCAATTGCCCGCAATACATCCGGGGGAAGGCGTATGACGGCACTTTTGTATGCCTCGAAGGTGGCATCGGCAAGCGCCCGGTCCAGGGGATTGTCCGGCGTCTTCATGCATGTATACTGTGGAGTGGAGGGGGATATAGAGATTGGGGAAGACTGCAATTCTCCGGACGACGATCTTTGACCTCACCCACGCTCTGTCTACAATCCGGTTGGAAATCTGTCAAACATAAGAGTGTCCGGGTCCGCCCCACACACATGCTCAGTAATCCCTACCGGTGTGACAGAGACCCCATCAGGGCATAGAAATATTCAGGCTGCCGGGTGGTGAAAAGCCCGTACCAGGCTTCGAGCGTTGCAGGTGCCATGACATCCAGTCTCCGGAATATATGGTACGCAAACTCTACCGGTGCAAGTCCGCTTGCGGTGATAAGATTGCCGTCAGTTACTGCAGGTTCGTTCACATAATGATTCTCGCCCCGGTAGTTCGGGCAGAACATTTTCAGGGCAGCAGGATCGTTGCTGGTGTGCGGGCGTTTGTCCAGCAGGCCGGTGTTCGCAAGGCCCAAAGTCGCACCACAGATCGCGGCGACAGGCATTCCTTCATCAAGCAACCGGCCTGCCACGTGGAGGGCTGGTGCCTGTGCCGGATCAAGCCAGGTATCTGCTCCCGGCAGCACGAGCATGTCGCCGGGGACGGGGTGGATATTCTTTATGAGGATTTCCGGCGTCAAATGCAGCCCGCCCATGGTTGTGACGGGGGCCCGGGTACTGCCGCATAGTACAACGGAATACCTGAGCGCTGGATCTTTCAGGTACCGTCCGGAGCGGAGCTCGGCCATGACATGACCCGGTTCCCAGTCGGCCAGAGTATCGAGGATATAAAGATAGAGTGTGTGCATGATTCACCGTTCTAAATAATATGGCGGGGTTGAGATATTCCTGCTCTTTTTATTTTATTCTCCAAGCACGTCTCAGTGCATTTAGTCCTGGGGATTGACGACGGCTCCTCCCTCACCGGCTTAATGGTCCGCCCAACCATTACCACCCCGGCCCCGTCCCGCTGCATGCGTCCCGACCTGTACGTACCGGCGCTTCTCAGTGCCCCCGGTTCCGGCAATTGACAACGGCCTCGGTACCAATCCGGTCCCGGGTCCCTCAATCAAAGAGAGGACGGGACCGCCACCACCGGGATTACGAAACAGGTCCGGGCTCGGAAAAGTTCGTCAACGGGTAGTCTCAAGCGGATGAGACTGTCGGTACAATAATTCCTTTTCTAAGTGTACCGGCAATAAGGGATGTCGGATCCCGGTATTCTTCCGGTGTCAATGTAAGTACATCGAGAGCGACTTTGAATTTACGGACGGTCTGGATCTCTGCATCCTTTGTCATGAGTGCCCGCTCAAAAATATTCTTACCGGCAAAGTCATTGGAGATTATCGCAATATCGATGTCACTTTTTCGCGTTGCAGCTCCCGTACTAAAAGAGCCGAACAGAACAAGGTCGTGAATATGAATGCCGTTTTCCTTCACGATAATGCTGAAAAATTTTATCGCTTCGAGGATCTGTGCGTCAACCATGTAAGAATCTCCTTTGTCTCGCGTAGGATTTTTTCTGTCTTCTCTTTGGTATATTGTTCAAGAACCACATCAAGGTTATGCGGATATCGTCCGGTAATGCCGATACGGTTGATGACGAACAGCGAGTCCATGAATTTTTGCGGTAATTCCAGTTCAAGGATTTCGACCAGGAATACAAGGCTGTGAGTCTTGTCCGGATGGTCGTTGAATTTTTCAACATACAACGCTTTCAAAGCTTTTTCCAATGCAAGATGGCAGAAGAATATCACCGGGGGATATCGTTCTGCAGAAGCGAGCGATTCAGCAGTTCCGATATCGTATTGTGCCTGCCTGAACCATTCGTCGGAATTTGGTGCCATGTGGAAAACCTATGACTCTCTCTATCTTCCCGTATGTTGTCAGATGAATAAATTGTTTCATCTTCACTTTCCGACCCGTCCGTACCGGCCGCTGCTCAGTGCCCCCGGTTCCGGCAATAGACGACGGCCTCATCCTACCCGGTCCCGGGTCCACCCAATCGCTGAGAGCCCGGCCCCACCGCTCCGGCCAAGGAGTCCCCGCATCACTGATATGGTAGGAGGGTACGCACTCCCGATATGAGCGGGCCGACCCGCTCCACAAGCCCGGGCCTGCGCTCGTTCCTGTCAGCTTGAAGCCCCCGGGTCGCCTCCAGTTGGTAAGATACATGGATTTCTCCACCTAGATGATATGGAACGACGCGAGAATCCCGAGGGTCAGTCCGAAGAGCATCAACACAAGAAAAATCCGGGCCCAGAACTTTCCTTTATAGACTCCCTGGGGATTCGGGTCCCGAGGGAAGAACTGGGTGTCGATGTAGTCCCGGAAATAGGGATTCCCGCACTCGGGACAGACCTGATGAAATTCTGAATCTTCATGACCACATCTCGGACAGGTGAATGGTTTTTCACCGGTCATAACTGTACCTCAGGTGATGGGGCTGGGGCAGCTTTCCTGGGGGTATACCAGATGTGCCCCGCAAGAGCAAGGATACAGATCCCGATGACTGGGAGTCCAATTAATAAATGCACAAATAAAAACAATATCCCTTCCCCGTCAGTCTTCACCATCTGGCCATCGATATAATGGGGCTGCGGCGGAGGAAGCAATCCAGCCGATACCAGGTAGGGGGAGAAGATATAGAATGTCAGGACAAGCGAATTCAGCGTAATGAGAAGGGCGATTCCAGCCATGACCGCCACCCACCTACCTTGCTGTCTCTGCGACCAGAAGAAGAGGGCAGCGCAGGGAGGGAGGAGAAATACCGTCCCATACGCCCCCAAGAGCGACAAGATTACCCCCGGGTGATACAGCGGGGGGCTTGGATCGGATATGACAAAGAATCCTGCGACAACTGGTGACACAGCAATAATGGCGTATGCGACAACGAGAGGGATTCCCAGGTACCACAAGGAGTTCTCCTTTCGCGTGCTGTTGAGGAATACAAATCCACCACACAGCGCGATAAGGCCAATGAGAGAGATATTCCACATCACGGACGAGAGGAGGATCCTCATGCTGAAAGGATCCCCCAAATCCCAGAGCATCTGGTCTATGAAGGGACCTAATGCGGCAAAGAAAAACAAAGGCGTCATCGCCACAAGGGCTAGGGATTTTTTATTTATCGTCACGGTGATACACTCTGATTATCTTCGTAATATTTTACCCCGCCACATCAGATTTCAGGTTGGTCATGCACGTATAAATAAGCGCTCGATTATAAAATTTCCCAAAAAAATTTCCGGGGATTCCCCGAGATTTTCAAAACTGCACCTCATTGTCCCCGGCATAGCCCCACACGCATGCGTCCCAACCCGTCCGTATCAGCCACCCCTAAGTGCCCCCAGTACCAGCAATAGACGACGGGTCCGGTACCAATCCGCTTCCGGGTCCGTCCCCCCTCGCGTTCAGAATCGATGGGGATAGAAAAAATAATCAGAAAAAATCAGAGCAAAAGCGCCGTTTCATTCCTGCTTCTGCATCTGCTGGATCTCATCATAGACCTCGTCAAGATCATTGCTGAGCCATTGCTTACGGTCTTTCGTGTAATCGCTGTGTCCGTGGTCGAACATCTGGATAAACCGGATTATATCGACAGGTCCGAGTGTCTTTAAGAGGGCATTCATTCCTTCATCATGGATTTCATGCAGTGTCTTCACTTTCATTTCCCGTCACCCCCTCGTACCACGCAGCTGGATTTACCACTCGTATGGAAATTGTATCGCTGTGGAGGCACATAATATTTTTCAACGTATCATCTGTTGTGATGAAAACCGTTGCTCCTGCCTTTTCGGCACAGGCAACATGCAGCGACTGCCTTTACTCCCCAGCCCATGAAAAGTGCAGCCCGTTCTTTTATGCTCCTGTCGACAAGGATATTTGTTGTTGTTTTTGCCGCAGTGGAAATAACGTAGTGTTTCTTCTGGTGATCGATTATTTTTGAGATTTCATACGTTATCACGGAGCTCCAGACCAGTTCCCAGTCCCGGGAGCACCGGTTCAGAATTGCAATTGCCGCTTCGCTTTCGTATCGGATTCGTGGAACAAGCTGATCGTCAAACGGCCTGCACAGGCAGCAGACATCCAGGTAGATCTTCATTTTTTTCTCCTGACGGGATTTTTTATTTAAGGTATTGATCGAATCATATGGAAATTACATCAGAGTTGTGGAATATAATACCAGCATAAATTAAACCGTAATCGTTTCCGGGTCATCAGTGCCCTCACTAACGGCGTTTTACGACGGGCTCAATACCGATCCGGCCCCGGGTCCGTCAATCAAAGAGAGGACCGGTCCGCACCTCCATACATGAAGGAAACACTGCCAAAAATATTCATACTTACAATGCTTACAATCTAATCATGTCTGCGGTAAAACGGATACCCGTAACAGAACCGGTTTGGAAAGATCTCGCAGAGATGCGATCGGCCGGCCAGACCTATACGGAGCTTCTTTCAGAAATGATCGAGGACCGGAAGAAACGCCGGCTGGAGGAAGATGTAAAAAAGTGGAGCGGGCGTAAGAAAAAGGGATACGTCTCGCTTTCGGAGATTAAGGATTGACATTTTCCCTTGTGCTGTGGCACGAATTATCTGATGAGATCAACCGCCTGCCGGAGAAGTCACGAAGGATAATCAAAGCCGCCCTGAAACGGCTCGAAGAAGATCCCTTTCCGGGAAGCCAGGGGGATAAAGAAAAACTGGTTTTACGAGGCGGTGTTATAATTTACCGGCTTCACATTTCCCGCAGTTACACTGCATTTTACGATATTGATAAAGAGGAAAAACGGGTGATTGTCCAGGAGATCCTGCCAATTGAGCAGGCTCATAAAAAATACGGGTACTATTGATTCTTTTTTTCACCGGTTTTTTGGGTATCTCATTTTCGAGGGTCTTTGGGAAAATGAAGGCACCCACTCAGTACTTTCTGTACCAGCAATTGACAACGGCCCCCCCGCATGCAACCAACCTGTAACGAGCCCGGCCCGGAACACAGAATCCCAGCAGAAAAATTGTATCCTCGTTCGTGAATAATGTGTACCGATGAAATATACGGGGGTGCTCGAACCCCAGGAAGAAGGTGGTTTCACGGTCCAGTGCGTCGAGATCCCCGGCGCGATCAGCCAAAGTGAGACCCGGGAAGAAGCGCTCGCCAATATCAAAGAAGCAATAGAACTTGTTTTCGAAGTCCAGCGGGAAGAACTTCACCGGAAATCTCCCGCACACCACTGCGAAATATCCCAGGTCGAAGTAGCGGATTTCGCATAAACTCCCGGTCATCTCCGGAGAAGATCTGGTCAGGTACCTCTCGAAGCAGGGATTCGAAGCCAAGCGTTAGACTTCAGGTCACGTTGTCGTGCAGAAAGAATGGCGTGTCTTCCCCCGTCCCGCTTCACCGCGAACTGAAGAAGGGAACCTTGATCGGGATTCTCAAACAGGCCGGGATTGAAGTCGAGGATTTCAAGCAGGGATTCCGGTGAAAGGCACAAAACCCCCTTTTCTTTCATTTTGACCCTCCTACCCCCCCACCCCCTTCGCGTTTTGCCTTCCAAAAGCGTATATTAACGTTTTATAACTCGATGGAAAATGCCCCGATTGGCATGATTCGCAAGAAAATAGAGTGTTTGGAAAAAATGTGTAAAAGTGTACCCGTTTTTGCAGAAATTGATCAGGATGCCGGAAATCGGAGCCCGCACAGAGCCCGTATTGGTCTGAAAAAGGATCTTAAATGATCAGGAAAACAAAGGACGTATAATCCAGGACTGCCCCCCCAGATCAAACTCTTGGTTACAAACTAACCGATAGTTATATTTTAACCAAGAGTGACAACTATAATGCAAGTTCGATGGATAACACGATCATTCATAGAACCAACACAGGGGAATTGAACAATGCAAGATGATGAGAAATCATTCGGATGGTGGATGAATACCGATGGTCCCGAAATCTATGAACGGATTATCGTCCCGACATGGATGGCCGACTGGACCTCCGGCCTCATCGAAGCCGGATGTGTCGGCCCGAAAAAAAGAGTACTCGATGTAGCCTGCGGCACCGGGATCGTTGCGCGGAAAGCGGCAGGCCTTGTCGGGCCGGGTGGCAGGATCGCCGGGCTCGATCTCAACGAAGGAATGCTCCGGTCTGCCGGCAGGTTTGCAGGATCAGAGGGTGCGACTGCGATTGAGTGGTATCACAGCGACGTATCCCGCATGCCGTTCTCCTCCGGGGAATTTGACACGGTCCTGTGCCAGCAGGGGCTCCAGTTTTTCCCGGACAAAGCAGCGGCACTGCGGGAAATGAAAAGAGTCCTTGCACCAGGCGGAACGCTTGCCCTGAATGTATGGGGCCGTTCCGAAAAATGCCCGCACGTGGTTGCCATATGCGATGTTTTTTCGGAATTTTTCGGAGAAAATTCGATAGCGATTTTCAGGATTGCCAGTTCGCTTTCCGATCATGAAGTGCTGCAAAACCTGGTGCAGGATGCCGGGTTTTCCAACATACGCATCAGATCCGAAGTGAAAATTGCCCGTCACCCGTCACTTGCAGAGCTCCTCCCCGCGTATTTCTCGGCCTTACCGGTTGCTGCACAGATCGCAGCATTGCCAAAAGAGGAGCGGACCCGGATGTTCCGCTGCATTGAAACGAACCTTGCGGACTGGCGGGAAAACGACGGTCTTGCAGTTCCCGTGGAGAATTGTATACTGACAGCACAAAACGGGAATCCCCCTTCCCCGGGCAAGTGAGGAACAATGGATCCGTACCCGGGGACGGACCGGATGTTTACAGACAGGAATGGAGGAAATTTCATGAACATACAATCACTGAAACTGGTTTATTTCTCACCAACGGGAACAACAAAAGCGGTTGTGCAGGCAATCGCACGCGGAATCGATCACAGCACTGTGGAATGTATCGACATCACCAGACCCGCTGCGAGAACACAATCACTCCGCACATCGGAAAACGAATTACTCATCGTCGGCGTGCCTGTGTACATGGGAAGAGTTCCGGCACTGGTAACCGAATGGCTGCAAACGTTCCATGCGCATAATACGCCTGCTGTCAGCGTTGTCGTTTATGGCAATCGCGCGTATGAAGATGCCCTGCTTGAGCTGAATGATATTCTGACCGGGCGCGGGTGCAGGCCGATCGCCGGTGCAGCGTTTATCGGGGAACACTCATTTTCCAATGCCGAAACACCAACAGCTCAGGGTCGTCCTGATGCAAGTGACCTGAACCACGCAGAACTGTTCGGGCAAAAAATACAGGAAAAACTTCTGACGGTTTCATCAGCCGACCATTTTTCCGAAATAAAAATCCCCGGCTGTCATCCTTACCGGGTTGAGCCGTGTCATCCCTACCCGAGGGATTCGAAGTTCTGGAATGTGGATTTTATTGCGGTCAGCGATGCGTGTATCCAGTGCGGGGCTTGTGCCGAGGGATGTCCGGTCGGGGCAATCGATCCGGAAAACAGCAGGGTGATCGATACGGAAAGATGTATTACGTGCTGTGCCTGCATCAAGCATTGTCCCAGACACGCAAGGACAGTGAAACCCGGCCTGGTCAGGGAGGCTTCGTTGCGCTTGAATACCTTGTTTAAAGAGCGGAAGGAGCCGGAATACTTTTTATAATGTGTAAATTCATGGTGTGGTAGAATGGGAATCTCTGAAAGAAAACTACGGGAAAAGGAGCAGCGGAAAAAAGAGATCCTCGATGCAGCCGAGCGGCTCTTTTTTTTGCGGAGTTATGAAAATGTTTCCATGGATGAGATCGCCCGCGAGGTCGAGCTGAACAAGGCAACCCTCTATCTGTATTTTGAAAATAAAGAGACGCTCTTTGCTGCCATTGTACTCCGGGGCATCGGGATCCTGGAGAAAAAATACCGGGAATGCATGGAGACGCAGGTCCCGGGCGTTGCCAAAGTAGCCCTGATGGGCCAGGCCTATTACCGGTTTTCGCAGGAACACCCGGATTACCTGCGGCTGATACACTTTTACGGATCTGAACGTTTTTCCAAAGAGAACCCGTATACCGCAGAGATCGGAAAAGGGTATGGCACGTGCCGGAAGATCCTGCAGGATGCGATCCGGGAGGGCATCGATGACGGTACGATCCGGGCCGACCTCAATCCGTTCCTGATCTCGATGTACCTGATGATCTCGTTTATGGGAATTTTGTCCATGGAAGAGAAATGGAAACGGGTGATCGAGGCTGAGGGGTTCAGCTACGAACAGTACTGCCGGGAATTTTTCCGGTTCATTACCCCTGCCGTCTCAACGGATGACGCTTCTCGCATCTTCTCTTTCGAAGGTACATCAAATCCGTCGCCCATGCTTCTTTTCTCCTTGGACCCGGTCATGATCGAGCACCCGAAACAAAAATCAGTACCCGAAAAGCCAGTAAAAAAGTGAGATTGATCCCGAACCAGGTTTGAAAAAAACGATTTTGGGGATTTTAAGAGAGCGCAAAACAGCCCTTCTTTTCCCCACGACCCTACTTACCCCCTACTCCCCTCACGTTTTGCCTTCCAAAAGCGAATATTAACGTTTTTATAACTCGACGGAAAATGCCCCATTTGGCCTGAATCGCGTGGAAATTACTTATCTGGAAAACGTGTGTAAAAGTGTACCCTTTTTTGCAGGTATATGACAAAAAACACACCCGTAACAGGGAAACGGAGCCCGCATAATCCCCGGATTGACATTACCAAAATATACTCCAATGGAAGCTAAAAAAGAGGGTTATTCCCCGTCATCCGACAGAGAACTGGGATCACCGGTTCCATCAGCAGGAGTACCGGACAGGTCTGCCGTCCTCACTGGCAGGACATCACGCGGGATGTACAGACCATCTGCCCGGATCTCAAGGACTGAATCATGCCGTATCAGGAAGAACTGCCATTCCCCCGCCGGTGATCGGACCCAGAATTCCCGGGCTGTTGCCCGGGTCAGGGCCACGCGATGGAGGCTTGCGATCTCACGCGGGTACTTGCGCAGGATCTCCAGCGGATACGCAAACGATGACTGCGATCGTTTCACTTTCACAAACACGACCCGGTCCGGTTCGATGATGAGGAAATCGAACGCGATGCCCCGCCTGCCGGAAACTTTCTCCACGTCGCCACGCCGGCCGGCAATCTCCACTGCTTCATCCAGCGCATTGAGCGGGCGACGACCCCGGCTCATGGCATATCCCCGGCAGCCGGCCGGTCCTGTTCAAGATCCTCAACCCGGTAGCGGAGGTCATTGATCCGGTAAAAGATCTCTTCGTTCATCCGGTCCTGCCGCTCCATTAAGGAACAGACAGGATCGCGGACTGCGGCCTCGAACTTCACATACGGAATCTCGGGATCCTTCCCGCAGATATCCATCTGGGTCCGGCGCCGTAACGTACTCCTGGGTTCATGGGGTCGTGCAATACTCTGCTCCCGCAGGGCTGTCGCCCGTTCAACCGGACGCGGAGCAGTTGCCGTGTGGATTTTCCCGTTATCCGGAATGTTATGTCCGGTCTCATTCCTACCGGACCCGGCCGGGCCCGGCATTGTGCCTTTGTTACTGGTTACAAAATTTTCTGTCATTTTTTTCCCTTGGTTTATTTTTTAACAAATCTGTGCTTCATTGTCGCGGGGGCCCCTTTGACAAAAAACCATAGAACTGGATATAATAAGGGCTTTTATTATGAACCGGAATTTGTAAGAAACGGAGGGAAATAGTGGGGCCTTTTTGCCGAAAGAACAGGTTTCCTGATTTTTTTGGAAGGAACAAAAATGTACCTTTGTCGGTTTGTCCAGGAAGCAACAACCGGAACTTCTTAAAAAACCCGGAAAAAATTTTTGAAAAAATGAAAAGTAAAAAAAAATATTTACTTCTTGCCGCCCTTTGCAGGAGCTGCGCCCTTCTTCTCATCGGTCTTGGCGGGTGCTGCACCCTTTGCCGGGGCTGCGCCTTTTGCCGGTGCCGCTTTTGCATCCTTGCCGCCCTTTGCGGGCTCGGCTGCTGCTGCCTCTTCGGCAACAACCGGTGCTGCAACAACCTTCTCACCGACAAGCTTTGGTGCTGCGACGATCCTGCCGCTGACCTTAAGCTCGCTCACCTTGAGATGGGCCGGGGTCGGAAGCTTGTAGGTTCCGTGGCGCATGGCATCCTTGATCTTCTCAAGGTAATTCGGAGTAGAGTAGACCGTCAGGATCTTCTGGTTGGCATCCACCCGTGCAGCAGTGCCGACAGCCTTGCCGAATGCAAGACGCATCCCTTCCGAGACACGGTCTGCACCAGCGCCGGTTGCCTGCTTGTTCTCGCGGAGGACGTGGTGGGGGAAGACGCGGACCTTGAAGTGGAAGTTGGACCTGCCAACATCCTTCATCAGCCGGCGGTTGATGCTGATACGGGCTGCTTCAAGGGCGCTGTGCCGGATCTGGCATGACTCTTCGACAACCATATCGACTTCCATCGGGAATTCCTGCGAGAGGTTTCCCATCTCGAACTGTACAATCTTGCTTCCGGGAACACCGCCCATATATTCACGTCGTGTATAGGCTTTCTTGGAAATGTTCCTGTACATCTTTGCCGGTTTTCTGACCATCGCGTCCTACTCCTGTAAAATATTGCTAAAAGCGGGCAAAACTATCCAGATATTATCGGATAGTCATGCCGGTACGCTTCACAAACTGCTTTTATAAAATGGAGATGCGGCGTATTAAACCTTACTGGATTGAGCAGTTCTGGTTGATAAGATTCAGAACTTCGCGCCGCACTTGTGCAAATTCCACGCTGGTCCGGTCCCGGGGGCGTGGCAGTTCCACCGGGAATATCTTGCAGATACGTCCCGGCCTTGGCGTGAGCACGATGATCCGGTCGGAAAGGTACACCGCTTCATCGACACTATGGGTTATGAAAACAACCGTCTTTTTTGTCTTCTGCCAGATCCCGAGAATCTCCTGCTGGAGCATGTTCCGGGTCTGGGCATCGAGCGCCCCGAACGGCTCATCCATCAGGAGGAGGACCGGGTCGAGGGCTAGCGCCCGGGCCACGGCCACCCGCTGACGCATCCCGCCGGAAAGTTCGGACGGGTAGCTGTCCCGGAACTGGGAGAGATTGACAAGGTCGAGATAATGCTCCGCGATGCGGTACCGTTCCTCCCGGACAATCCCGTTCATTTCAAGACCGAACGCGATATTGTCGATAACATTGCGCCACGGGAAGAGGGAGTACTCCTGGAAGACAAAACCCACTTTCGGGCTTGGCCCCTGTATTTCTTCGCCGTCAAGATTGATAGACCCGGACTGCGCTGTATCGAGACCGGCAATGAGCCGGAGAAGGGTTGTCTTCCCGCAGCCCGAAGACCCGAGAATGCAGACAAATTCCTTATCCTTCACATCGAAGTTGAGATTATCAAGAACGATAAGATTGGACCCGTCATCACGCCTGAATGATTGGTTGAGATCTCGGATCACAAGGTTTCCCATGTTATACTACCTCTCCGGTACGCCACTTCAGGAAGTGCCGGTCAACATAATACCGGAACACCATATCGAACGCAAGGCCGATCATGCCAAGAAGGATCATGTACACGACAACGCTGTCCATCTGGTGGAGGGAATAATAGAACCATAACTTCTGGCCAAGTCCGTAGTTCGAAACCCCGAAGAGTTCCGCAGCAACAAGGCACATCCAGCCGACACCGGTCGCGATCCGTATCCCGGAAACTACAGAAGGGAGGGCTGCGGGAAGCGCGATATACCGGATCAGGTCCCGTTCCCTCGTGCACCCAAGCATCTTTCCAGCCTCGACAAAAACGCGGGGGACACCCCGGAAACCGCTGTAGGTGTTGATGATGATGGGAAAGACTGCCCCGGCAAAGATGATGAAGCCCGCAGAAAACGCGGTAAGACCGAACCAGATGATGGCAAACGGGATCCAGGCCAGGGGAGGTATCGGGCGAAGGAGTTCGATTAAGGGGTCAATGAGCGATTCGGTCCGGCGGCTCCAGCCCATCATGATCCCGATAGGGATCCCGACCAGGAGAGCCAGGCCAAGGCCGATGGCAAAGTGGATGAGACTTGTTTCCAGATCAAGGAAGATATCGCCGGTCTGGAGCAGGCTTGCAAATGCTGCAAAAACATCGGTAGGTGCGGGAAGGATGAAGGGATACCGGATGATCACTGCCGCAATGACCTCCCAGAGGACCAATGCCAGCAGGATTGCAGCCGCACCGAGCCGCCAGTCTTTGCCTTTATTCTCTGCGCGTCTGCCCATGGTGGTTATTCCTCACGTATATTCCAACCGGATTTCCAAGGACCGGTAGCTCTCAAATGTTCTGCATAATAATGATCCTTAAGGAAGAAAAAGATTGGTTGGGATTTTTTAGGTCTTGTTGTAGATCTGGTTGTAGAACGTGAGATCGAAAATCTCGTCCTTGGTGAGGGGCTTCTTGATGTACCCGAGATCGTACTGGATATTTGCGTAATCAAGGACCGGATCGACAATGATGTTGGGATCTGATGCCCAGCTGCCGTCCCACTCCTTTAATGATGCGGTGACATCTTCCAGCTTGGCACCGGTCTTGGCTGAGTAGATCGCTGCTGCCTCATCAGGATTCTGCTGGTTCCAGAGAACGGCCCGGTCATTGGTCTTGATGATCTGCCGGACAATTTCAGGGTGCTCCCGGATCAGTTTGCCACTCACAACAAGGACACAGCAGGTGTGGTTGGGGTACATCTCACCGGAATGAACGACAACCTTGCCTTTGCCCTGGTTCACGACAGTACTCGGGGAGGGGGTCGGGAGGAAGATAGCATCGATCTTACCGGCAGTGATTGCCGTAACGGCATCGCCCGGGCCCATACCCTTGATGAATACATCTTTGTCCGGAGTCAGGTTGTTCTGAGCGAGCCAGTTGCGCAGGACAGTATCCTGGATACTACCAACCGGGAAGGTTCCGATGGTCATTCCCTTGAGACTCTGCGGACCTGTATAATCGAGATCGTTTCTTACTACAAGGTCTGATCCCTGTGTGTTGACACCGGCAATTATCTTGGCGTCAAGCCCTTGGGAGAGTGCTGTCAGAACCGGGGCTGAACCAACATAAGCCACATCGAGTTCGCCGGCAAGCATTGCAGCCATCTCGGGCGGACCGCTCGGGAAGACCTTATCAGATACATTCTCGACACCAAGTGGGGCTAAGTCTTCGGCAAACCAGCCTTTTTCCATGGCAGTAATTTCAGCCATCTGGTGGGTGCTGGGCTGGTAGCCGATGCGGAGCTCCTTGATCGGAGTCGCGGTCGAAGTGGTCGTTGTGCCGGATGGCTGGGTACAGCCGGCTGCGATCATGAGGAGGGCAACCGCCACAAGGGCGACTGCAACAACTTTCATCGTCTTCATACGAGGAGTATTTGGCCGGGAATAATTAAAAATTACCCAATGGGGACATATTCCCTCCACTAAAGTATAATTTTCTTCTAAAATTTATACAAAAAGATACTTTATTTTCGTATTTGTCCACACTATTAAAAAATATAAAAATCTGTTTTGGACAAAAAGAAAAATTTATATAAAATTTAATCTCTTTGTATCAATTATATGACCCAGATCGACCCAATCGACCGGCTTATGCGCGCTGCACTCGCATCGGACGAGGAGTTTGTCGCAACCCTTGGAGATATTCTCCGGCACGATCTGCGGATCAGTGTACGGGAATTATCAGAAAAAAGCGGAATTGGCCAGAGTTCGCTCTATAAAATCCTGCACGGAAAACGTTCCCCGAATCTCTCGACACTCAGGGCAATCGTAAAAACCATGCGCCAGCTCTACCGGAGCAGCGAAGGCGAATTCATCGGCCTGATTGTCGCCCGGCCGGTTCTTGAGACGATTGAAGAGCGAACCGCAGAGGTGGATGCACAAAGGGTGAGGATCCGGGAGTACCCGGTCCATACAATGGAGGATGCAATCATTGCCGCAGTCCGGGCAGAGCGGGAAGGTGCCGTTGCCATTGTCTGTGCTCCGATTGTATCAAGCGTGATCGAACAACTTGTCCGGATTCCGGTTGCAACCATCATCCCAAAAGAATCAGTACAGAGGGCAATCGAACTTGCAGCGCGAAAGGCGTGGATTTAATCAGAGTACAACCAATACGTAATGGATTATACTTACAGGAGAGATACCACATGCGGACTGACGTTGTGAGGCTGGGGCGCTTATCCGGGGAAAGGACCGGGGAGATGATGCATTTTCTCTCTTCGATGCGGGCCGACCATTGTATAGCTGATGCCGATATTCTCGTGGATATCGCCCACGTGCTGATGCTTGAAAAACAGAGAATCGTCGATACGGATGTCGCAAAGCAGATCCTGACTGCACTGCTCGAACTTTTTGACGAGGGAATTCCCGATGAAGTATTCGATGACCGGTTCGAAGATGTCCATGCCGGGATCGAATCGCTCCTGATCGAAGCGGTTGGTGTTGAAGTCGGGGGCCGTATGCATATGGGCCGGTCCCGTAATGACGAAGTGGCAACCTGTATCCGCATCAAGCTGCGCGAAGAACTTCTCAAACAGATGGCAGCTCTCCTGAAAGTCCGGGAAGTCCTGGTAGCCCTCTCGGAGAAACATATCGACAGCGTGATGCCCGGCTTCACCCACCTCCAGCATGCCCAGCCGACAACGCTTGCCCATCACCTCCTCTCCTACGAACAGGCATACTCCCGGGATTTTGACCGGCTTCGTGAAGCCTACGTGCGGGTGAACCAGTCTCCCCTCGGTGCGGCTGCATTCGCATCGACCGGTTACCCGATCAGCCGCGAATATACCGCAACCCTTCTTGGTTTTGACGGGCTGGTCAGCAATACCATGGACGCAGTGGCAACCCGGGATTTCGCCCTTGAGACCCTTGCCGATCTCACGATCCTCATGGCAACGACCAGCCGCCTCTGCGAAGAACTGATCATCTGGAGCACGGCGTTTGTCAGGTTTGTCACGCTCGATGATGCGTTCTGTTCGACATCCTCCATCATGCCGCAGAAGAAGAATCCGGATACCGCCGAGATTATGCGGGCAAAGACCGGTTCGGTTTTCGGTGCATTCACCGGGTCTGTGATGACGGTCAAGGGTCTTCCGATGAGTTACAACCGGGACCTGCAGGAACTCACGCCCAATATCTGGCGCGGGATGCGGGATGCAAAAGAGAGCCTCCGGCTCCTTATCGATATGCTTTCGAGCGCAACCTTCCACACGGACCGTATGCAGGAAGAGGCAGGCAAAGGATTCTCGACTGCAACCGAACTTGCCGACACCCTTGTGCGATCCTTCAACCTGCCGTTCCGGACTGCGCACAATATTGTCGGGAGGGCTGTCCAGAAAGGCAGCCTGTCACTTGCGACCCTTGAAGAAGCTGCACAAGAGATCGATCCTGCCCTTTCCCTGACCGGCAAAGGACTGACGCAGGCAAATATCGATGAAGTGCTTGATGTGAAGTACTCGGTTGCTCTCCGGAAAGCTGCCGGGGGCCCGGCACCGCTTGCGACCAAGATCGCGATTGCAGAGCGCAAAAAGCAGCTCGATACTGATTCGGCAATTATTGATGAGCGGCTTGGAAAACTCTCAAAAGCAAAAGACGATTTGATTTCAGATGCACGGAGGCTGGTAGCATAACGCAGGAATTAAAAAGCGGAGATAGTGTCCGTTGTGAATTTGCCGGGAAGGCACGCAGGGGGACCTATATCACCGAGCGCGACGGCATGACCGTGGTGAAACTGGATTCAGGGTACAACATCGGGGTTTCCCCGGAAACCTGTACCTTTGTTGAGCATCCCCCGACCATGCCCGCAAAAAAAGCCGTTGTCCAGGAAAAGAACGATCTCCCGACCCTCTCGATTGTATCGACCGGCGGCACCATCGCAAGCAGGATCGATTACCGGACCGGTTCGGTCACCAGCCAGTTCGATGCAAGCGATATCCTTACGGCAATTCCCGAACTTGCGGGGATTGCAAATTACCGGACCCTGGCGCTTGCAACCATCCTCTCGGAGAACATGACACCTTCGATCTGGATCGAGCTCGCCCGGGCAGTCCACAAGGAGATCCAGGACGGGGCAGCCGGCGTGATCATCACCCATGGTACCGATACCATGGCATACAGTGCAGCAGCACTGAGTTTCATGATCGATACCCCGGTCCCGATTGTCTTTGTCGGATCCCAGCGTTCAGCTGATCGCCCGTCAAGCGATAATGCGATGAATGCAGTCTGTGCTGCAAGTGCTGCGACAAGCGGGCTTGGGGAAGTGGTCGTGGTTATGCATGCGACAACCAACGACGACAAATGTGCCATCCACCGGGGAACCCGCGTACGGAAAATGCATACATCCCGCCGTGATGCGTTCCAGAGCATCGGGATTGGCCCGGTCGGGTTCATTGAATATCCTTCGCGGACCGTAACACTCGCACCGGAAGCAATCCGGAGAGGAACCAATAAGCTTGCCCTTCACGATAAGCTCGAAGAGCACTGCGGCCTTATCCAGTTCTACCCGGGCATGCCTCCTGAAGTCATCCGGGGATATGAAGGCTACAAAGGTCTTGTCCTCTCCGGAACCGGGCTCGGCCATGTCAGCACAGCCCTTATCCCGGAAATAAAAAAGCTCACGGAAAACGGAACCATTGTGGTCATGACGTCCCAGTGCATGCATGGCAGGGTCTGCGACCGGGTCTACGATACCGGCCGGGACCTGCTCAACGCCGGGGTCATCGAAGCCGGGGATATGCTGCCGGAAGCAGCGCTCGTCAAACTGATGTGGGTTCTTGGAAACGAGCGCGACCGGAAAAAAGCAGAAGCGCTGATGCAGACCAGTCTCAAAGGCGAATGCATGCGGAGGAGCATCAATGGATTATAAGTCAGTCGGCCTCAAGGCGGGAATCGAGATCCACCAGCAGCTGGACACAAAAGAGAAACTCTTCTGCCACTGCCCGACAACCCTCCGCGAAGTTCCCGAACATACGGGCGAGATCTTCCGGTACCTCCGGGCAACCGAGAGCGAGATGGGAGAGATCGACCGGGCCGCACAGGAAGAGATGAAGCGGGACCGGAAGTTCCAGTATTATACCTATGATACCACCTGCCTTGTTGAGAACGATGAGGAACCCCCGTCACCGGTCAATGATGAGGCAGTTACCGTCTGTTTAACCATCGCCAGGATGTTCGGCATGGTCCCGGTTCCCCAGATCCACACGATGCGCAAACTCGTCATCGATGGATCGAATACCAGCGGGTTCCAGCGCACTGCACTTGTCGCGTTCAACGGGGCGCTCCCGAACGGCGGTGAGATCGAAACCATATGTCTTGAAGAGGAAGCTGCCCAGCGGGTAAAAGACGAGATTTTTTCCCTTGACCGGCTCGGGATACCACTCATCGAGATCACTACATCTCCCTGCATGCATACTCCGGAGGAAGTGCAGCAGGTAGCAGAACATATCGGGATGGTCCTGCGTTCGACCGGCAAAGTCAAACGCGGGATCGGGACGATCCGGCAGGATGTCAATATCTCGATTGCCGGAGGGGCACGCGTCGAGATCAAGGGTGTGCAGGAACTGGACCTTATCGCAGAAGTTGTCCGGCGCGAGATCCAGCGCCAGCAGAACCTTATCGCAATACGGGATGCGCTTAAAGATCGCCATGCAGCAGTTCATCCGGAAGCAATGGAAAACGTGACGGATCTTTTCAAGGATACCAAATCAACGGTCCTTAAAAAAGCAAAACGGATCTACGCGATCACGCTCACGGGGTTTGCCGGATTTGTCGGCAGGCAGATCCAGCCGGACCGGCGTCTCGGCAGCGAGATGTCGGATTATGCCAAGAAATGCGGGGTCGGGGGGATATTCCATACCGATGAACTGCCGGCATACGGGGTTACTGCTGAAGAAGTTGCGCAGCTGCGATCCCGCATGAAAGCCGCAGAAGAAGACTGCGTGATCCTTGTTGCGGGGGCAAATGACAAGCAGGCTGTCTGCGCACTCAACCAGGTCATCTTCCGTGCAAACCTTGCCTTGTCCGATTCCCCGGTAGCAGAAGAAACCCGCAAGATGCTTGAAGGAGGCAGCACCGCCTATATGCGTCCCCTCCCGGGTGCTGCACGGATGTACCCGGAAACAGATGTCCTGCCGGTCATCATCGATGATGCCCGGTGGAATGCAATCGAAGTCCCGGAACTCCTGACAACGAAAGCGGCGCGGTATGTTGCAGACTATGATATTGAATTAAATTACGCGCTCCAGCTCGCATCGTCAGAAAAACTGCCGCTCTTTGAACGGGCGGTCAAAGAAGGGATAAAACCAAAACTCGCTGCCTTCACCATCCTTTCTACCGCAACGGAACTCCGGAGGGACGGGGTTGCGATAGGGAACATATCCGATGATGCTTATTGTGAGATCTGGAAAGCAGTTGAAGGGGGGCAGGCTGCAAAAGAGGCAGTCCCGGATCTCCTGCGCAGCGTGGCATCTGGCATTTCGGTAAAAGAGGCACTCAAAACACTCGCCCCTGCCGTTTCACGTGACGAACTTGAATCCATCATCAAGAAGATCATCACGGAACGGACCGACTTTGTTACCCAGAAAGGCAAAGCCGCGCTCGGACCCCTTATGGGTCTGGTGATGGCCGAAGTACGGGGATCCGTTGACGGAAAAGTTGTCAGCGAGATTCTCAGGAAGGAGATCGATGCTGCGATCGCGGGACAGAAGTCATGATTTTTTTGTCCATCCCCTCATTTTTGGCAATGAAATGCGCGAACATTTATGAGCGGGGCAGCAGAATTAGATAAGGAGTTTAACTATGGGTAAAACAGGAACCACATTGTGGGCGCAGGTAAAGGGCGTCAAGGGACAGATACGGCTCGTCCCCAAGAAAGAAGGCGAGCACAAGACCCCCGGCCCGAACCAGAGGTTCAAAGCCGGCGCCAGCGTCAAGCAGATCGACCAGATGGCGGAAGCCATGGGCGGACGCGGCGGGGCACGCGGAGGAAAGCGCGGCGGCAGGCGTGGTGGGGACCGTTCAGGCGGATCCGGTATGAACGAGTCAACCGCAAACCCGATGATTCGCCGTCATATGCGCCGGCCGAAAGTCTCGGCACTGGGCGCAAAGGCAAAATCAGGCCGTTAATTCAGGTTTGGGACTACCGCGCCCATCATGGGTTAAGCGGGGTTTACCCGACCCCACATTTTTTAACTGCACGAAATGCGTGCATATTCTGATCGCTTATACGAATGATAACTATCTTTTATCCACAACGACTATGGTGAGTATGGATCTTGCAACCGCAGTGAAGAGCTACCAGTATGGTGAGCGCGCCAAATCCGAACTGATAATTCTCTCCCAGTTATCCATTGCCCTGACCGGGTTTTCAGAGAACGAACGAAACGGTGGCAAAAAAATGCTGCTGATGCTGATGGAATCAGTACGGACCGAACTCCAGTTTGCCCTGCAGGGAACCGGGCAGAATGAATTCCAGAAAGCAATCAATGCCCTCAATGAAGCAATCTCCCTGGTCGAGAGCAACCAGCCGGAACAGGCGTCCCAGAAGATCGCTGGTGCAGTCAGTGCATCCACAACTTCCGCCCAGGAAGCCTGGCAGGTACTATCAGAACATGGACTCCTCTGAATTCCTTGGTTTCCTCACCAGCCGATCATCGGTAAGGGAGTATGAGCGCGAACCACTCAGTACAGATGAGATCGATTTTATTCTCGACTGTGCGAGTACAGCACCCAGTGCCGGGAACCTGGAAGCATGGGATGTTGTTGTTGTAACCGATGAGGAAATACGGCTCGCGCTTGCAGGCGCAGCGTACGATCAGGTACATATCGGGGAGGCGGCAGCTGTGTTTGTGGTCTGCGCAAACTATGTCCGATCGATGTCACGTTACGGGGAGCGGGGCATCCTCTATGCGGTTGAGGATGCAACGATTGCCTGTACCTACATGATGCTTGCAGCGCATGCCCGGCGCCTTCATACATGCTGGACGGGTGCATTCAACGAGGAGGAAGTAAAGGAGATTCTCAATCTCCCCCAGCATATACGCCCGATTTCACTGCTTGCGGCAGGAACCGGGCATCCCCCGGCCGGCCTTACCGCCCGCATGGCAACAGGGGAACATATCCATAATGAAACATGGTGACGGTGAATAAAAATGCCAGATTATACAGTAACGCTCGAATCCGCGTGGCTCATAAAAGATGTAAAATCGCTGGATGATGCAATCGGAATTGCGATAAGTGAAGCCGGCAAACGGCTGAACCCGGCTGCAAAGTACGTTGAAGTCGATGCAGGCATGCTTGCCTGCCCGTTCTGTGACAAGGAACTTTCAAGTGCTATTGTTGTTGCGGATACGGCACTGGTCGGGCTCATCCTCGAGATGAAAGTCTTCCGCGCCGAGTCGGCCGAACATGCAGGAAGGATTGCAAAATCCGTAATCGGTAAAGCCCTGCGGGAAATCCCGTTAAAGCTGCTGGATGTGCAGGAACAATGATCCATGTTGTCGGCCATACTGCGGTCGATCATATCTCTAAAGTCCATCATCTGCCGGAAAAGAACTGCTCGACCCATATTGTCGACCGCCAGATCTATTTCGGAGGGGGTGCTGCCAATATCGCCGCAGGTATTGCCACACTCGGGGAGCCGGTAACGCTGGTATCCTGCGTCGGAGGCGACTTTGCCGGCGGGGATTATGACCGGTGGATGAAAAATCTCGGCATACAGCAACAGTTTTTCCTTGTTCCCGATGCCCATACACCTACTGCGTTCATGTTCACCGATGATACCGGGGACCAGATGACCTTTTTTGAGTGGGGGGCATCTCGGGCGTTTGCTCAATCCGAAGCCCCGTCACTCCCGCTTGTCCATATGGCAACCGCAGATCCGGAATTTAATTGCCGGGTTGCAGAGCGGAGCGAATTTGCGTCCTTCGATCCCGGCCAGGATGTATTCTGGTACACAAAAGAACAACTCGATACTATCCTCGATAACTGCGACATTCTTTTTGCAAACCAGCACGAAGTCGGGCATATGTGCAGGACCCTCTCGGTAACAAAAGAGGCCCTGATCCAACGGGTCGGGACGGCAATTTTCACGATGAGTGGAAACGGGAGTAATCTTTACACACAGGATAAGGAATATTTCGTGCCGGTTGTCCCGGTCACGCTTGCAGATCCGACCGGCGCCGGGGATGCATACCGGGCCGGATTCCTGAGTGCCCATGTGAGGGGTTATCCGTTGCTGACCTGCTGCAGGATCGGTACGGTCACTGCATCATTTGTTGTCGAGCATGTCGGCTGCCAGACCCATCTTCCTGATTGGCAGACAATGCTTGGCCGGTACCGGAATAATTTCGGGAACCTGGAAGAACCCGCCAGGCTAGGAGATTAATCATGAGCTGGGCCGCACTCACATCCGGGGGAAAGGATTCGATCCTTTCCTGCCAGAAGGCGATCGACAGCGGAAAAGAGATCAGATACCTGGTTACTGCCCGGCCGAAAAACCGTGATTCCTATATGTTCCACTCGGCAAACCTTGACGCAGTTCCGGTTATTGCAAAGGTAGCCGGCATGGAATATGTCGAAATTGAAACCCACGGGCGCAAAGAGGAAGAACTTGTGGATCTTGAAGAGGGCCTTGCCGCGCTCGATATTGAAGGAGTCATTGCCGGGGCAGTAGCGTCTGCGTACCAGGCCGACCGGGTGAAGACCATTACGGACCGGCTCGGGGTTTCCCTGTTTACACCGCTCTGGCACATGGATACCGAACAGTTATTACAGGAAGTTGCAGAACGTTTGGATGCAATGATCGTGGTAACTGCGGCGGAGGGACTTGATGAAAGTTTCCTGGGGGCGCATTTTGACGCGGCACTGATCCAGCGCCTCAAACAGATCTCCAGAATCCGCCGGATCAATCTGGCCGGGGAAGGCGGAGAGTATGAATCACTGACCCTGAACGCCCCATTCTTCTCCCGTCCGGTTACCTATACAACATCAGAAGTGAGATCATTACCGGATCGCCACGAACTTGTCTGTGGAGGTTTTTCGTAATATGTCACAGGGCGGGGATGTAAAACTCGGGCAGCTTACCCGGTACATATTTACTGCCCCGTCATGGCAACGATCCCTGTTCCTTATCATCATTCTCGGCCTGCTTCTTGATGGCGCCGGGGTTCGGGCATGGGCAGTGCTTCCATTCTCAGGTACAATCGCATTCACTATCCCAGCTATTGCCGCACTGGTCCTTACAAAACCAATCATTGAATACAGCGGGAAAACCATGACCTGGAATCGTTCAGGTCTGCTCGCACTTGCCTGTACGGTCTTTGCAGTTATTATCACGCTCGTATCACTCGCGTCATCCGTTACCCTTCTTCCGTTGTTTTACGCAATTTCCCTGGGATTTATTTTTGGTCTGCGACTGTTTGTCCTTGTTGCAATTGCAGACTACCGGGTCCCGCGGATGCTCCTGCCCGCATTCACCCAGAGCGGCGTCGGGATTCTTGCCGGCATGATCCTGTTTTCACCGGCCTTTGGCATTTTTGCTCTTGTCCTCCACATCGTCTTCGGCCTTGGATTTTCCATCCTGATATGGATGATTGAACGCCCACTCTACCGGGCGTTCCAGATCCGGGGGCTTGCATTCATCAACGCTTTCATCGCCCATATGACCGACGGCTCAAAAGGCATGGAGGATTTTTTCCGGGAAATCGGGGAAGAGATCTTTGTCCCGCAGATCAGTTTCTTTTTCAAAAGGGAATCAGGAAAGCCGGTAATCTTTACAATCCCGAACCTGCATCCCGGTCCCATGGGAGAGATTGGTGGGGGCAACCTCCCGAAAGTAATTCATGATCACTTTGAAGACGAGACCCTGGTCGCCCACGGCTGTGCAACCCATGATTTCAACCTTGTATCGGAAAGCGAGATCACCAAGGTCATTGATGCTTTGGAGCGATCCCGGGAGGGCCTGGTTTATTCGCCCACCGCAGGAAAAGCCGGGCGCCGTTCTGTGGGAACAGTCCAGGTGCTTTACCAGAAATTCGGGGATTCGGTTCTTCTCGTAACAACCCGGTCCCCCCACAAAACTGAAGACCTTGATTTTTCAATCGGGTTGTCTATTATGGCAGAGGGACACCGCTGGTTCCCCCAGGTGGCCGTTGTGGATGCCCATAACTGTATGACCGATCTTTCCTCCCCGGTTCTTCTCGCGACATTTACGGCAACCGAGTACCAGCAGGCTTCTCTCGATGCCATGAAATTCTGTCTGGATGCGCCGGGATACCCGTTCAGGATAGGGGTAGCACACCAGACCCTTCCGTTTACAAGGGAACAGGGATTTGGCGATCTGGGAATCCAGGTACTTCTGGTCGAAGTTGAGAACCAGCGTACAGCCTACATACTCATTGACGGGAATAACATGGCAGAAGGAGTGAGGGATCCCCTGCTCGAACAGATCCTCACGCTTGTTGACTATGCAGAAGTCATGACAACCGATTCGCATGTGGTGAATACGATTACCGGTAAAAACCCGGTCGGGCTGCATGTTCCCGTTCAGGAATTTCTTCCTTTTGTCATGCAGGCAACAAGGAGTGCAATCGATAACCTCTCGCCAGCTGACGTTGCATCGGGCACGGCCCAGTGCGAGCATGTCGTAGTGTTTGGGTCCAACCGCATCTCACAACTGGCAAGCACGGTAAATGCGATGCTCGTGTTTGTCGCACCGTTATCCCTCGCAATGCTCCTGCTGGCGTTCCTGCTTTCGCTCATTGCCTACGTGATCATTGTATAGATTACAGAACGGACACAAAATTACACACGTTATCCACTGTTTTTCCAGCCGATCCGTTTCAACAAAAATGCATGGCAGATTCCTGTTTGCACAACGGGGGATCATTTCACTGGACAATCACGGATGCTTCTGTATCGAAGGGGTTCGTTCTCATGGCAAGCGAAAACAGGTACGGATAATTATTTTTCAGGTATTTCATATAGGTCAGCCATTCCCGGGTCAGGAGCCCGTATACCCGGTTGAGATCCCCGGAAAGGTGAGCGTAATCAGCAGCAGGGAGATCCTTAAGGCGTTCCCGTGAGATCAACTCTTCTGCAAGGTGGAATACTGCCTGAAGCAGGGGTGTGAAACTGCCATGTTCGATTAACTGGGGATTTTCCAGCAATGCAAGAAGGAATCCTTTGTGATGAGAGAGGAACGCGTGGAGATCTTCGAGGTTCATATCCCTGCTGTTGAGATTGTACCCGTGATGGGCGAGTAATTTTTCTGCTTGGGAAAAATCCCGGTTCGACCAGTTATTCGATACGATAAGAGCTGCCCGGATCTCATTGACACTTGCATCATGGGCACTGAATTTTTTAAGCAACTTTGTCCCGAGTTCGGAATAAAAAACTCCGATAATCATATTGAGTTTCTGGAGACGCTGGGTTCTTTCACGCGATTCCAGCATCGATTCAATCGCATTTGCAACAACCCCGACAAAACAGCCGACACCCAGAAGAATAATAGCAATGACAATAAGTTTCCCGGCAGGGGTTATCGGATAGATATCTCCATACCCGACCGTTGCAATAGTCACGATAATAAAATAAAATGCATCGAAGGGGCTGAATCCTTCAGTCCCCATCAGCCCCAGTATTCCTGCGACCAGAATAACCAGCAGGATGCTGATATAGATACGGAGCCGGTATGTCAGGGAAAACGGCATTACTGTTGGTTACGATCCAGTTCGATATAAAGTAAATGCCGGGTATGGCAGGTGAGAATTAAATTTGATACCCCCGACCAGATTCGAACTGGTGTCGCCAGCTCCAAAGGCTGGCATGATTGACCACTACACTACGGGGGTCTATGAAGATTTAGTTAACTACACTCGGCAAATTTCCATAAAGAAAATTTGTCCTATTCCATTTCGCGCATGAGATATTAAAATGAACATCAGGGATGAAAATCAGGAATTTACGATAGAGAGCCGGTCCGCGAAGCACGTGCGAGTGCGCCGCAGGTGCACGAAGCGTGCGCAGCGGGGCGGCGATCGATCCCCAGCCGTTCGAGGAAGATGAAGACGCTCGGTCATGTTCACTCGTCCTCGCTGAGGCTCCGGCTCGCTTCACATCACCTCGCTGCTTTTCCTCGGTTGATTGCTAGTAAGATGACGCCCCTGGCTTGTCGCGCTGCTCCGGCGCCAGCGGCTGCTCCGGCCCGCTCCTCACACCATGCTTCGCATCGTGTTCGTCGCTGTTGATCGTACTCATGTCGCACGTTCAGTGACTCACTCGCGCGACGCATCAGGGGCTCGGACTCGATGCTGATGCATCTCGTTACCTTCGCACCCTGAAGCGGCGCTCGTTCGGGCCACTGCGGCCACGACCCGCCTCCCGCTTCGCTCCTCCCGCCCTTGAAAGGGACGGGCAGTCATTAGGATAACCACGGGGTAAGGTTTCCGGTTGGGGGTGGGAGGATGCGAGCCGGAACACGGCGACCATCGCCGTGTCGCGCGAGCATCGGGCGGGGCCCGGAAGACGAGAGTGGGCAACGAAGACTAGGACAAGGGCACGAGGG
>Ga0074198_1000301_pt1 | contig 60037 bp, 53 predicted proteins | sample EPASupsiteSAE323_FD_64527 | JGI IMG/M metagenome (GOLD analysis project Ga0074198, IMG submission 64527) | Bioremediated contaminated groundwater from EPA Superfund site, New Mexico - Sample SAE3-23 | ecosystem: Environmental > Aquatic > Deep subsurface > Groundwater > Contaminated ... | reverse complement strand
GGAAAACCCGTATTAACGGCCTTCGTTCTTACGCTTTGAATAACAGTCTTTACAGTATATCGGACGGTCATTCCGGGGTTTAAAAGGGACTTCGCATTCTTTTTTGCATTCCGAACAAGTCGCCTTATGCATTTCCCTGGGACCTCCGCCGAATCCTCCACCGCCACCTTGCTGATAACCCATTCTGCCTCCTGTTGTTGGTTATAACACCTTACCTGCTTCTAAATTAATTACTATACACCTTTATCGGACAACTTCAAGTATTTCTATTACCGGGCACTTCCATTCTGCGGGTGGCCGGCGGCCCAACGCAATTCACGAATCAGGGTTTTCATCATTATTCAACCGGATCAATTTACACTTCTTTTTCGCGGCGGCGGACATATCCCTGGCGTGCTCAAGCGAAATCCGGCTTTCTTTCTCCCCGCTCATCATCTTGGCCATTTCTTTGACGCTGGCGTCCTGGTCGAGCAGGTCCACGGCCGTGGTTGTACGGTTGGCGGAAACTTTTTTGGAAACTTTAAAATGCCTGTCGGCGAACGAAGCGATCTGCGGCAAATGAGTAATAAGAATTACCTGCCGGTTCAACGATAATTCCTTCAACTTCCTACCGGTAACTGTGCCCAGACGGCCGCCGATCTGGGCATCGATTTCGTCAAAGATCAACACCGGGACCGTATCCACCTTCGTTAAAGCTTTCTTAAGGGCCAGCATCAGCCTGGCGGCTTCTCCGGAAGAAATTATCTCCGCCAGCGGCTTCAACTCCTCGCCGGCGTTCGGGCTAAGATAAAAAACCACGCTGTCCGCGCCTTCGGAATTCAACGGTGACTTCTCAAGCCGGCATTCGAAACGCGCGTGCGCGATCCCCAGTTCGGAGAGTTCCTTTTCGATTGTCTCTTTAAGGAACTGCGCGGTCTTTTTCCTCAAACGCGTGATCTTCGCGGCAATGCTTTCCAGCGTTTTTTCCAGGCCGCTCAACTCCGCGCGCAGGACTTCGTCGTTATGCTCCAGATTGACCAGTCTATCGTATCCGGCCCTGGCCTCCCGGTAAATCCTGCCCGCATCTTCCAAAGTCGGGCCGTATTTTCTTAGAATCTCCTCGTAGATGTCGCAATTCTCGTTGATCGAACGCGACTCTTCCGGCTCGAAAGAAAGCCCGTCTTTGTATTGCGACAAGCGTCCGGAAAGCTGTTCGGCTTCCTCCTGCAGACGGTTGAGAGCCTGCGCCAACTCCTCGGTAGAAGGATCGATACGGTTCAACCCGCGCATCGGACCGAAAGCGCCGGAAAGCGCACGGCTGATACCGGTTTCTTCATTCTCAAAAATGCCGATCAGTTCATTAATCTCTTCGAAAAGCTTCTCCACATTATTGAGCTGGATCTGTTTCTGACGCATCTGCTCGTAAACCGCCTGATCCAGAGGCACCCGTTCCAGCTCTTTCAATTGATGCGCGAGAAAATCGATATCGCGGTCCCTGGATTGGCGCGCCATGGCGATCTCATTTATCCGCGAGCCGATTTCCCTGAATTTAGCGAAACTTTCACGGTATTCGCACTTGAGCGCGCCGAAATCGGTCAGACGGTCCAGGATGGCAAGATGCGAGTCCGCGGAAAGGATCAACTGATGATCGTGCGCTCCGTGAAAATCCACCAGATGGTTGCCCACCGCTTTTAATTGGGAGATGGTCACGGAATTACCGTTGATCTTTATCTTTTTGTGTCCGTCGACGGACTGCTCGCGGTGTATAATCAACGCGGTTTCTTCCGGACCGCAAAGGAGTTCACTGATCAGAGGATTGCGGCGCAACTCCCCGGAAAGCAATTCAAAAACCACCTCCACCACGCAGGGGAGTTCCGGAACACGCACCTGGGACTGGCCGAGCGGCTCTCCCAGCCCGAAACGCAAAGCGTCGATAATGATGGACTTGCCGGCGCCGGTCTCACCGGTAAGGATATTCAACGCCGCGCCGAATTCAAGAGAGAGTTCGTCGATTAGACCGAAATTACGGATAGTTAACTGCGTGATCATCTGTTATTCTGAATACACCTCGAGTAACCGCTTGACGATAGACGGAATTGATAAGGTATCCCTTACCTAAAGACGATCTTTATACCGGCATTCGGAATTCAGCCTATCGATCAATTATATGACTTTCAACCGCCAGGAACAACTATTTTCCCCTTTGCATAACCGGGCAAATGAAGCTCCCCGGGCTTAAAACCCGGAGTTTCTCTGCTATTTGAGCGAAATTCCTCCGAAGCAGCCCCCATCTTTATGTAGTAGTGCGCTGTTAAATAAGTTCTTTAAACAGCGCACAGAGCAACTCCGAAGCCTGTATGGAATACAGGGTCGGAGTCCCGACTTGCAAATAATATTGCGACGTCGGGATCGAGAGCCGAAAATCGAGATTTGATTCACTGGAAGTTCTCGATTACGATCTAATTTCGATTTTCGATTATCATAAACTTACCAGCAAAGCCGCCAAACAACTCTGCGGCATTGAACCGCTGGCGGTAAAGTCAATATCCTGGCCTAAAGAATAACTGCGCCGGATCTTTCTCTTCCCCGCGCCGGACTTGACCATCGTCAAAAGGCCGTCACTGTTCATTCCGCTGAAATTCGTCGAGACAAAGAGGTCGCCTCCGGGTTCCAGGGCTCTTATCGCCAGCGCCACGAGTCCGGGCATATCTTTCTTGACGCTGAAAACCCTGCCTTCATAACGGGAGAACGAAGGAGGATCCAGGATTATCAATCCGAAACTGTTCCTTTTCTCCTGCGCCCGCTTAAGGTATTCAAAAGCATCGGCGCGGATCAATTCGTTTCTTGCCGGCTCCAGGCCGTTCAGGCGGTAATTTAGCCTTCCACGTTCAAGGTTTTTCTTGCTGATGTCAACATTCACCACCTCCAGCGCCCCGCGCGCCCGGCAATAAACCCCGAAAGAACAGGTGTAGGCGAAACAATTAAGAACTCTTCTGCCTTTGGCCGATCCGGCAACGACCTCCCTGTTCCCTCGCATATCCAGAAAAAGGCCGCTATTGAGGGTATCGTCAAGGTCTACGGAAAAGTTGAGGCCGTTTTCGCGGACAACGGTCACGGAAGAACCGCCCTTCAGCCAGATTTGCTTTTTGAAATCTTCCGGGGAGTAAGATACCGGCCCGGTCCTGTCTTTGACTATGAAATAAACCGCGTTCAGCCGGTCTCTCAAAAAGCCGGTCAAAAGTTCCTTCTCCGCCAGCCAGCGTTTATCGAATACCTGCGCGCTAAAATGGCGGCCGTATTGCTCAATGACCAGGCCTTCCAGGCCGTCGCCGCCGCCGTTGACCAGACGGAAAGCATCGGTAACCAATTTCAGCGGTTCGCGCCTGCGCACGGCCGATTCCAGCAGTTTTATAGTATTAGCGTCGGACATTCTCAATTATTCCGGAAGAAAAATAACCTCTATTGCGCCTTTAATTTCACGGCGGAAAGCAATTCACTGTTGGCAGGGTACTTACTCAACATCTCCACAAGTTCCTTGCCTCTCTCGATAGCGTCGCGTTCAAGCAGAAGACGCCGTAATTTATCGGACGCGTCAAGCTCTTCGGGAGAAAGCAAAAGTTCTTTTTTACGGGTATTGCTGGCGGCGATATCTATCGCCGGAAAGATACGCTGGTTGGCGAGATCGCGGGAAAGAACTATCTCCATATTGCCGGTACCCTTGAATTCCTCGAAAATAACCTGGTCCATACGGCTGCCGGTATCCACCAGAATGGTCGCCATTATCGAAAGCGAACCGCCGTTTTCTATCTTACGCGCGGCGCCGAAAACGCGGCGCGGCACCTCCAGCGCCCGGGCGTCCACGCCGCCGGACAAAGTCCGTCCGCTGGAAGCGCTCCCGGCGTTATGCACGCGCGCGAGCCTGGTCAGGGAATCTATGACCACCATCACGTTTTTCCCTTCCGCCGCCTGGGAAAATACCTTCTTCATCAATTCATCGGCGGTGCGCAGATGATTTTCATAAGTCTGATCGGAAGAAGAAGCGCATACCTCCGCGGTAACGTTACGCTTGATATCGGTGACTTCCTCCGGGCGTTCGTCGATCAACAGACAATACAGCTTCATTTCCGGCCGGCTGGCGGCCACCGCCCGGCAGATATGCTTCAGAAAAGTGGTTTTACCCGAGCCCGGAGGGGCTACGATCAGGCCGCGCTGGCCCATACCGATAGGACAGATCAGATCCATAGCCCGCATCGTGAATTCTTTACTGCCTTCTTCCAGGCGTATGCGCGGAGACGGATCAACGGCAGTGCCGGCAAGGAACTTGCGTTCCCCCTCGTCTACCTGACGGGAAACGCAAGCGGGAGCGAACCTGCGCGCTTGATTGGACCGGCCGTTCTGGCGATAACGATTATTAGGATAATTCAAATTTATGATATTGGCGATGCTGCGGACTAGTGCGCTGTTAAATAAGTTCTTTAAACAGCGCACAGAGCAACTCCGACGCCTATATGGAATACAGGGTCGGAGTCCCGACTTGCAAATAATATGCAACGTCGGGATCGAGAGTCGAAAATCGAGATTTGATTCGTGGAAGTTCTCGATTACGATCTACTTGCGATTTTCGATTATCAGGAACTTATGTAACGCTGTACCGGCGTTTACGCAGATAAGCTTAACTAATTATTTCTTCATATTATATACGGATTCCCGATTTTGACAAATATTTTCTTGTTCCGCTGAAATCTTATGGAATATCACTGGATTTCGTTTGACCGCCGTGAATATACAAACCGAACGCCATCAATACGGAGGTGGCGCAGATAACAAAAAAAAGCACTCCCTTTCCGACAAAAGGAATAACCGACTGCGCCGGGATGGCGTAAAACAATAAGATACTCACCAGGCCTTTCGGCGCCACGAAAAATTCCGGCAGGAGATTGAACTTTGCGAACAATCTCAAATAAAGGTATCTGATCACGGCAAGTATCATCACAACCAAAGAACCTATCAAAAGCACATCCCTGCTGACAATGGTGCGTAAATCGATGGAATAACCGAACATAACAAAGAAAAATGTTCTAATGACAAACGAGGATTCGGACACGACCAGTTTAAAATGAAGCAGTTCATTCTTTATTTCATTGCCTCCGGCGGAGATAAACTTGTTCTTAAGAATGCTCTCCAGATTATTCACGAGGATCCCGAAAATAAAGATCAAAAGCAGCGAAGAGAGATGCAACATCTTACCCAGGGAATAAATAAGCAACATTATCGACAAAACAATAAATATCTTAACGTGGTCTTTTATCCTGGCCGCCAAGAAAATCAGGAATACCGCTCCTGCCAAAGATAAAATGACCGTCACTCCGGTCATCATAAAAAAACTGAAGACAGAACCGGCCGTAACCGCTGTCTGTTTAACCAGGAAATTGAAGATCAATATTCCCAGTATATCGGAAAACGTGGATTCATAGATGAGGAATTCTTTTTTCTTGCCCGATAAATGAGCAACGCTCGGGATCACGATGGCGCTGCTCACCACCGCAAGCGGGATGGAATTTATGAAAGCTACTTTCCATCCTACTCCGAACCAAGAATTAAAAAGCGCGGCGATCGAGACAGTTCCCACCACAAGCATCAAAAAAGCCACTTCAAAAGATTTTCGTATATTCGGCAGGCTCGAAACGCTGATTTTGATATCCAACGCGGCTTCCAGAACGATCAGAATTAATCCCACGATACCGAACAATTCCAGGTAAGGCTTGATATCGCTAATCACGAAATTGAAATAATCACCCACATAATGCAGCAATATACCGAAAAGCAACAAAAGCAAAACAGACGGAAGTTTCCAATGGCGGCCGAGCAAATTGAACCAATAAGAGAAAATCACGGTAAGACTCAAAAAGATCAGAACTGAATGACTATCGAATATATTCATTAGACTACTCTTTATCCTTAAAGATTATGACTTCCGTTTCTTTCGCAACCCGCTGGACAACGGGGACTGGCACACCTTACCCCTTGAGCTACATTATCTTCCGTCCCCGCTTAAATCTGCTTATAAAGCTTTTAGGATTGACCAAAACGATTTACACTCTGAATAAAGGCGGGAATTCGCTCACAATACCGCTGAATGATTTTCTCGACGGTGTAGCTACCCAGGAAATGAAGCTCCCCGGGCTAAAGCCCGGGGTTTCTCTGCTGCTTGAGCGGAATTCTTCCGAAGCAGTCCCTCTCTTTGCGCAGCGACGCGTTCCCGTTCATCCAGCGCATTCATCCCCAGGCTTAAAAGCCTGGGGTTTTCTGCGTAGGAGAATAAACCATCTCGCCGTACATTACGGTTACACATATTGGGGCCACCGCCTGAATTCCGATAATAATGCTTCTATCGTAGTAAACGACTGGACATTCAATCCCAAGATATAGCGGATACGCAAACAGTATCTTTATTCTTCGGGAAACAACCCCCGGACGCCTGTCCTGAACTCGTTGCTAAGTTCAGGATGAACTCCGTCGGGAGAGTATTCATTATTATCCTTCATCTATTATATCGCTCATTCCGACCATTTCCTGCGCCGCAGGGAATGTGAACAAGAAAACACGCAAGATATCTCCGGACTATTTAGCGAGTTTCACGGTAATTTCCTTTGTTAATTTACCGCTGATACTACAATACCCCTCCACGGAAACCACATCCCCGTCGTTTATATCCGGGATCAGGTAACTCACCGTCTGGCTTTCATTATTGTCTTCTCTCGAGATAGAATGCTCGATGATCTCCTTCCCGTTTATCCCCACATCCACTTTATTAATATAGTGTTTGAGCGGGTTGCTCGTATTGTGGGCGATCACCGCCGTAAGCACCTTTGTTGCCGGGTCAAAAGTGATCTTGATATCTGACGGCGGGTGCGCATAAGCGACGGATACAGCCGCCAGAAAGATAAAAAATGCCGTGAACAAAGTTATTTTTCTCATACCAAACCTCCTCTTTTTGATGATACTCTATTTAACAACGGTACTGCGGCGTTCATCAGCAATAGACTCAACAATTCCGCGTCGAATTTTACTCCCGCTTCTGTAAAAATAAATATCAAAACGGCTATCCCGGTGCCGAAAATATATTTCCCGAGAGGCTTCAACGGGCTTGTCTTCGGCTCAATGATCATCATAAAGATGTAAAAATAACTGAAATATCCGAATATATTCCAGAGTGGGACTTTCAATAAAAGCGCCTGTGTCCCGAATAGCACGCAGGAGACGGTCGCATACCCGATGACAACTTCCATTTTATTGAGTCGATGAGCGAAATAAATCCCGAACGGCGCCAGGACATACCAAAGGTAAGTCGCTTTCCATTGGGCCGTTACCCCCAGGAATAATAACGCCGTAAAGATACCGAATGCCGCAGGGTTAAAAATATGTTTCTTTTGAAAACGGATCAAGTGCTTTGATAGAACAGCCAAAGAACAAACAAGCGCCGGTTTCCACCACACCTCATCGCTCGATATTACATAACCGGCGATCAGCCCTGTAATCACCGCGCTTTCGCTGATCTGCAGCGTCCGTGTCTTCAAATATAAAACAAGCGCCTCTATCGCCGACGCGAAAATGACAGCCGTCAACGTGCTGAACAGGAACGCCGGATCCTTATCTTTTATCGCAAGAACCAACGCGAAACATACCAAAAAAATTATCAGTTGGGTCTTTATTGATTTAAAATTAAGCATATTCATCGGACTTTAGTCTGGGGAGTATTCATTTACTATACTACTACTGCGCTGTTTAAAGAATTTATTTAACAGCGCACTACCTTCCGTTTTTACAGGAATTCCTTTAGAGTACCGCTTATATCAACATCTTCGATGTTATCTTCCGCAAGAGGCGAATTATCGGCAATACCTCTTTTTTCTTCGTACGTCGGCTTCTCGTGCCTGTAAATCACTCCTATAGGGATCCGCTCGCCCCACTCCGCGGCTTTTCGGTATGCCGCTGCTTTATCCCCGGGATCATAGGAAGCATCGCCGTCTACTTTGTATACGCGTTTCGCGTACCATTCGTAGGTATTTTTTTTGTTAAAACTGACGCAGGGCTGCAATACATCTATCAAAGAAAACCCTTTATGTTTTATCCCTTCCAGTATTAAACCGGAAAGATGCCCGGAATCGGCGGCATACCCCCGGGCAACGAATCCGCACCCCAGGGCGATCGCCGTCTCCAGCGGATGAAAAGGCTCCAGGACGACGCCGCCAACCTGCACTTTGGTTTCATAATCCAGGTCGGTAGTGGGAGAGGCCTGCCCCTTGGTCAGGCCGTAGATCTGATTGTCGCAAACGATAACGGTAATGTCCGCATTTCTTCTTATATTATGAATAAAATGATTCCCACCCTCTCCGTAACAATCGCCGTCTCCCGTGGTAACGATCACGGTCAAGTAGGAATTGGCTAACTTCGCGCCTACGGCAGCCGGAATCGCCCTCCCGTGCAGACCATTGAAACAATTACTGTTTATATAATGCGGGAGTTTTGCCGCCTGCCCTATCCCGGAAACAAGCAAAATATCCTTAGGGGGCCTGCCCAGGGCGGCCAGGGCTTTCTTGAGCGCGTTGAGGATCCCGAAATCTCCGCAGCCCGGGCACCAGGCTATTTCGTCACTGCTTTTAAAGCCGTTAATTTCCATTTACACCCCGCTCTTTTATCCTTTCCAGCAAATAATCCAGGTTAAAAGGCCTGCCGTCATAACGCAATATCGAACCACTAACCTTAATTCCCGTTTCGCGCATAAGCAGTCCGGCCAACTGCCCTCCGGCGTTATTTTCCACCGTCAAAATAGACTTTTTCCCCTTCAATGATGAAGCGATCTGCGAAGCAGGAAACGGCCAGAGCTGCGGCAGATGCAGGGAAGCAAAACCCGGGCCTAACGCAAGGCAGGCCTCTTTGATCACGCCGTAAGTAGAGCCAAACCCTATTAAAACCGTCCCGGCCTTCTCCAGGTTATGCGCAACGGGATTCACTATCTCCCGGGACAACCCGTCCATCTTCATATATAATCTTTTCTCGACCATCTTGACCCGCGTCAGGGCATCCTCGGTAATATGACCCGCCTCATTATGCTCGTCGCTGTCCGCATAGAAAGGATCTTCTATCCAGGACGGGATAGCGCGGGGAGATATGCCGGAAGGAGCAAAGCGGTACCTTTTGTAGCCTGAAACTTGTTTAGAGGCTTCCCGGGATATTATATATCTCTCCACCTTCGCTTTATTCATATCAAAAGGCTCTATATCGCGATAAGAATCGGCCAGATGCTGGTCCGTCATTATCAAAACCGGGAGTTGATATTTCTCCGCGACATTAAAGGCCTTTACGGTCAGATAGAACGCCTCTTCTATCGTACCCGGCGAATAGACCACTCTGGCGAATTCTCCGTGCCCGGAGTGAATAAGAAGATCCGGATCAGCCTGTTCCGTCCGCGTGGGGAACCCCGTGGCGGGAGCGGGACGCTGGGCGTCCACCACTACCACAGGCGTTTCGGTCATTCCGGACAGGCTTATTCCCTCGCCCATCAACGCAAATCCTCCTCCCGAGGTCCCTGTCATTGAACGCGCGCCGGCGAAAGAAGCCCCGATGATCATATTTATGGCCGCGATCTCATCCTCCGCCTGTTCCACGACGACATTGTACTTCTTGGAACAATGCGCAATGGTATCCATAATACCGGTGGAAGGGCTCATCGGATAAGCGGAATAGAACTTACAGCCTCCCCGGATGGCGCCAAGGGCGATCGCTTCGTTGCCGTTCAATAATAACGCCCCATTAACGGGACGGCCGGGTTTTAGCAGGAATTCCTGTTTCTTAAAATTGTTTTTGGCGAAATCAAAACCCCCCTGCGCGGCGGCGATATTCTTCCCGATGATCTCTCCGCCTTTGGCAGCGAAAGCCTCCCGGATGATCAGTTCCAAATAGCGGAATTCCGTGCCGGTCATAGCCGCAACTACCCCGCAAGAAACGGTATTCAGAAAAATCTCGCTGCCGCCGATGCTTGTCGCCAATTCATAAAGAGGGACGTCAAAAAAAGCCTCATCGGACCCGGAAATATCGAATCTTTTTTTATCCAGCACTAAACTGCCGCCGGCGGCGAGCGCCGGCCTATGCAGGGCAACGCTTTGTTTATCCAGGGCGACAATGATATCCGGTTTCTCGCGAAGGGCCAAAACCGGAGATTCTTTGACCCTTATCTGGAAGAAATTATTCCCGCCCCTGATCCTGGACATATAATCCTGGTTGGCAAAAATATGCAGGCCGCAGGATTTGAAAAGGCCGCAGAGCGCCGCCCCGATAGTCTGTATCCCCTGTCCCGCCTCTCCGGTAATCCGTATCGTGATCTCTTTATCCATATTATAACCGCCTTCAGGGATTATGGATCAATTTGCGGAATACATTTCACCTGTGCGCTTCGCGCGCACCGCAGTTGTTAAAGGAATACCCGTTCAAATCCTCTCCGCAGCGGCGTATAATGCCGCCTTTATATCAACGCCGGGAAACGCACGCCGGGAAAGCGCCAGGAATTCTTTCTTGCCTGCCTCATTAACGAAAAACCCGCGCGTTTTTTCGTAAGGCAGCCGCAGCTGCCGCCTTATGCGGTCATGTTCTTTTCTTACGAAATCAGATATTCTGACGATATGATATTTCCCGCTGCCGGAATCAAAAGCGATAAAACCGATATTCGACATCAATCCGATCTTGAATTTCTCATAAGCCCCCAGGGAAACCATATTGTAGGGATAAACTATTTTCTCGGGGACCGTGTACCAAAGATAATTCTGGAAGGAAAGATTATCCCGCATCAGACGGTACTCTGCCGCGACAAACGTCTCTCTCCCGGCGTTACGCAGCGAGAGAAGAGAATTGACACGCCTGTACTCCCGGTGGATCCCCAGCATCTTCTTGATCGTCTTCAGCAGCAATATCCTCTTCTCCACTTTAGGCCGGGACTTATAATTGCTGTGGATGGTGATCGAAACCGGACGGAGCTTTCCCATCACGTAAGAGAGATCCTCCGCGAATTGAGGTATATCGCGCTCATCTCCTTTGTCCAGATAACAGATAAGATCGACATTAGTGATAATGCCTGCCTTCTGCAATGCCACGCATTTGCGCGCCAACTCGCGTCTCGGCACAAAAAACCGGTTGTTCTTTTTCAGGATGCGGGGCGAAAGCGATTGCACCCCCAGGGAGACATAGGAAAACCGGTATTTTCCGAACAATTCAATATGTTCATCTGTCAAAGTATACGGGTGGGCTTCGCTGCATTTAACGGGTATCTTGTCGAAACCGGGAATGCTTTTATAAATTCCTTCGAGAATATCGGGAGAGACTATGGTGGGGGTCCCTCCTCCGAAATAGACCTCGCGGAAAGCGGTATTTCGCAGTATCGGACGGAAGAGGCGTATCTGCTCGGGAAGAATAACGCGGTAAAATCTTTGAAAATCGCGTTTGGAAAAACCAGTGACCGAATCATATACGCAATAAGCGCATTTCTTCAGACAAAAAGGAGTATGGATATAAAGGACATTCGTCCAGTTGTTCTTGATCGAGAATAACTTGGAAAAGATATTCTGTTTTAACATAATTCGCGGCCAGGCCGGATAAAAAAGCTGCACAGAAACCGGAACAAAATCTCTATAACCGCTGCCTCTCTTATTTATACTAAAAACAGATAGCGCGTTAATGACGCTATTATATGTCCCAAACGCTAAGCTAACAAGGAATATTATCTGAACGTGACTATCAGGAGGAGATTGTTAAATAAGTTTCCGCTAGTCGCAATGGAATGGAACTTCACGCCAGAATATTGATCAACCTGCAAAGGGAGTTAACGTCCTCTTTCTTCTCTTCTATCGCTTTATGCAATCCGACGCTGGATATCCTGTTCCTGATCACGCCGACCGCTTTGCCTCCGACCCCTTTCCTCAAAAGGTCAACGGCTTTCTCGCCCAGCCGGGTGGCAAGGATCCTGTCCGCGGCGGTTGGCGAACCGCCTCTCTGAATATGGCCGATGGAAACCACGCGGGTTTCCAGCCCGGTTGTCAGCCCGATCCTGGCGGCGACCTCGTGCGCCCTCCCCTTCCCCTCGGCCACGACCACGATCCAGCTTGTTTTTCCTTTAGAGTTTCCTCTAAGGATATCCCGGCAAATGTCTTTGATCCCGGTGTTCTTTTCCGGAATAAGCACATTTTCGGCCCCGCTGCCAAGGGCGACCTTTACCGCGATATAACCAGAATTGCGCCCCATTACCTCAATGACGAATATGCGCTCCATACTGGTTGCGGTGTCCTTTATCTTATCGATCGCCTCCAACGCGGTATTTACCGCCGTGTCGGAACCGATGGTAAAATCCGTACAACTTATATCATTATCGATACTGCCGGGCACGCCGATGCACGGCACACCCCATTCTTTATAAAAGACGCTGCCGCCGCGGTAAGTCCCGTTGCCGCCGATCAGCACAAGCCCGTCTATCTTATGTTTCCTGATAACGCGGTAGGCGCGTTTTCTTCCCTTAGCGGTCGTAAATTCTCCGCTGCGGGCGGTCCTTAGTATCGTGCCGCCTTTGTTTATGATATTGGAAACCGATCTGTGGCTTAATATCTTCATATTCCCGTTGATCAATCCGTCATATCCCTTAAAAATACCCATTACTTCTATGCCGTAAAAAGCTGCCGCCCGCACCACGCTTCTTATCGCGGCATTCATTCCCGGAGCGTCCCCTCCGCTGGTCAAGACCCCGATACGTTTCACTGCCATTTTAAACACCTCCTGATGCCGTATAATGGAACTTTCCGTGAAAGTGACACCTTCCCACCCCAGTTTAAGCCCGGGATTCTTTACGCAGGAGAATGAAGCTCCCCGGGCTTGAAGCCCGGGGTTTCTCTGCTACTTGAGCGAAATTCCTCCGAAGCAGTCCCCCTCTTTATACCTTCCCGTTGCCCCTGCGCATTCATCCCCAGGCTTAAGCCTGGGGTTTTCTGCGTAGGAGAATATACGCTGCCGTTTAACCGGCGGCAATCTCCCGGTATAAACGGTAAACATCCCCCTCGTCCAGGTAACACTTCGAACAAACCGCCGCCCGCTTTAACCGCCCGAGCACTCCGGCAAGAGCATCTTCATCCGCTTCTATCCCGAACTTGCTCAAAATATTCTTCACGGCCGCCCTTCCGGAAAGTTTACCGATCACGATCCGGCTCCTGCTTCCGACCAAAGCGGGATCAAACGGCTCGTAAGTAGACCGTCTTTTCAGGATACCGTCCTGATGCAACCCGGATTCATGCAAAAAACAAGCGCCTCCGATGATCGGTTTTCCCGGCGGTATCGGCCTGCCCGAAGCGCGGCTGACAAAAGCGGCGATCTTGGGGAGCCGCGCGGTTTTTATTCCGGTGTCTACACCGTATATTTGCGACAAGGCCATCACCACCTCTTCCAGGCCGGCGTTCCCCGCTCTCTCTCCCACGCCGGTGACGGTAGTATCCACGAACCCGGCCCCGCCGGCTATCCCGGCGAGCGCGTTCGCGGTAGCCAGCCCGAAGTCGTTGTGCGTATGTATCTCGACGGCTATTTTCACGGTTTTCAGGATACGCTCCAGAGCGGCGCGCAATCCAAAAGGCTCCAGAATGCCGACGGTATCGCAGAACCTGAACCTCTCGGCGCCGTGCGTCTTTACCGTATTTGCGTATTTAATCAGGAATCCGGGATCGGCCCGCGAGGCGTCTTCCGCTCCGGCGATAACGTATAATTTACGGCTTTTAGCGTAACCGATAACCTGTTTCAACCGCTCAATCACAAAATCGCGGTTTTTTTTAAGCTTATGCTTTATCTGCAGATCGGATACCGGCAGTGATAACGCAACCGCATCCAGGCCGCAGTCGAACGAGGCGTCAATGTCTTTTTCAATCGCCCTGTTCCAGCCGATCAAACGCACGTTCAACCCCTTATCTACTATTCTCTTTATCGCCGTTTTTTCTATCTCCCCGGCGGCCGGAGTACCGGCTTCGATCTCCCGCACGCCGGCGTCCGCCAGCAAACAGGCGATCCGGACTTTCTCCCGCACGCTGAATTCGACGCCGGCCGCCTGCTCTCCGTCGCGCAGCGTGGTATCCACGATCACCGGTTTCTTCAACTTAATCACCCTCCCGGTATTTCATCACGATCGGATTGAAAGCCTTGGAAGCGATAATGACTTTATCGCCCGCGGCTATTCCCGCCGCTTCCTCCCCGGTGGCCAGCACTTTCACTATATTATTCCCCACCTGAACGGAAAGTATATTCAGAAAGTCATCCCGGCCGACATCGATAACGCTCCCCACGAACTTGAATTTTCCACTAAGATGACTTTCGATGAATATCTTTTCCGGGGGACCGGAACGGATGATCTTTCCCTCTTCAAGGAGAAATATTCTCCGGGAGAGTCTGAACACCTCCGACAGATCATGGCTGACAAAAACCGTCGTTATCCCGAACTTCCTATAGATCAGGACGATCTCATCCTGCAATCCCAGGCGCATCCCGGCATCCAAGGAGGAGAACGGCTCATCAAGAAGCAGCAGCCTCGGCTTTCCGGCCAAGGCCCTGGCCAAGGCTACACGCTGACGCTGTCCCCCGGAAAGCGCGGCCGGCTTTTGATGCTCCAGCCCGCGCATACCCACCATATCCAGAAGCTCATCCACAAAATACCCTTCTCCTGCGTTTTTCAAAGCGAATTCCACATTACGCCTGACGGTCATATGCGGAAAGAGATTATGATCCTGAAAAACAAACCCGACCCGCCTGTTTTGCGGGGCAAGATCGATTTTCCTGCGGCTGTCGAACCAGACTCTGCCGTCGACTTCAAGATACCCTTCATCCGGGGCAAGTAAACCGGAGAGTATCCTTAAAACGGTGGTTTTTCCCGCGCCTGAATCGCCGTAGAAAGAGACAAATTCTCTATCCCCGATCTCGAATTCGACATCCAGACGCATCTGCCCTTTGGCAGAATGAAGTTTTTTTCTGAACCTTGCCTTGATCATTTTTAGAAACCCACCCGCGTTTTCTTATTGGCAATATAAAGGGTAAATAATACGCTGAAGGAAATCACCAGCAGTATCAGCGAATAAAAGTTGGCCGAAGCGTAATTTAACGATTCCACCTCGCCGTAAATGGCGATAGAAGCCACGCGCGTGGATCCGGGGATGTTGCCGCCGATCATCAAAACCACCCCGAATTCACCCATGGTATGCGCGAAGGTCATAACCGCGGCGCTCAACAAAGAAGGCTTGATGTTCGGCAGCAAAACACGCAACAGCGTCTCTGTCCTGGATTTCCCCAGCGTGTAAGCGGCCTCGCTCAACGATGCGGGCAGGCTCTGGAATCCGGCCTTGACCGGGTTGACCATAAAAGGCAGGCTGAAAATAACTGATCCGACAACCAGGCCCGCAAAAGTGAAGACTATCCGCAGGTCAAACCATGATTCCAGCAAACGGCCGAGTAAAGATCCCGGGCTGAAAAGCAAAAGAAGATAAAATCCCAGCACGGTCGGCGGCAGTACCAGCGGCATACTGACAAGCGTCTCAAACAGAAATCTGAATCTGCTTTTTGTATATGCCAGCCAATATCCCAGCGGTATCCCGATAAGGAGAAGGATAACCGTGGTTAAAACGGCCAGCTTAAGCGTCAGAAGGATCGGCCATAGTTCATAATTCATTTCTTACTCTGTTATCAAAGCTACCTCATTTGTCTTTACCAGCCATTCCACTTCATCTCCGGCCTGCAATCTCAACCGCTGCACCGAACCGGTGGTAATAACGGAAACAATATTCCGTTGTTTATAATCCAGGATTATCTTCGACATTAAACTTCCCCGCTCGATACTCTTGATCTTCGCTTTAATACGGTTCCTCAAACTGATCATCCCGGTTAAGCCTTTCCCGATAGACACCTCGGTTTCCTTGAAAACGATGTCTATCGGCACCCCCTCCTTCAAATACGCGGCGCTGCCCGGGGTCTCCAGCACGACGGCGGAAAAGATATCCCCGTCCACATCCACTTCGACGATGGACATCATTTCCGAGGATTCAAGATTCTTTATCCTACCCTTGAGCCTGTTCATACTCTCCACCTTTCTTATCGCAGGCGGCGCGCGGCGCAACCGTCTCTTTGTTCTCTTATTTTGCCTGACTTATAACCGTTACATTGTTACAAAAGTTTTCTTAGTATTTGAAAATCGAAAGTCGAGATTTGACCGTCCGCCTACGGCAGACTCTGTGCGCTGCGTATATAAAGAATTAGTGCAACAGCGCACTATTCTTGCGGCAGGACATAACCGTATTTCTTGAATATCTCCCCCGCCTTTGGGGAAAAGATGAAATTGAAGAAATCTTCGCTATCCTTCAGATTGTGTTTAACCGCATATTTCAGGACAACCGCGCCCTGCGCGATCGGTTCGTAGGCTTTTGGGTCAACTTCCACCCACGTCCCTTTCTCTTTTAATCCCGGAGCCAGGACAATGGACTTGGCGGTAAAGCCGATATCCGCCGCCCGCGTTGTTATGAACTGGTTGGTTTGAGAAATGCTCTCCCCGTAAACCAGCTTTTTTTCCGCCTCTTTGTACAAACCGTAATATTTTATGGCATTAACGGACTGCCTGCCGTAAGGCGCGTTCTTGGGATTGGAGACCGCCACTTTCCTGATCGCGGCATCGGCGATGAGCGCCGGCCCTTTGGAAAGGTCGATATTTTCTTTGAGCGTCCAGAGCACCAGCGTGCCGTAGGCGTAGATTCTGGGCGGCCGATAAGTCAAACCCTCTTTTTCAAGCCTATCCGGGAATTGAGTGTCCGCCGAGAGAAAAACGTCGAACGGCGCACCGTTCTCGACCTGCGAGGTAAGCTTGCCGGAGGAGCCGATAACAGTCACAAGAGTTATTCCGCTGTCTTTCTCGAACCCGGTCTTTAACTCCTCCAGGACGAACTGCAGGTTCGCCGCGGCAGCCACGGTCACCTGCCCGGCAAAGGCGTTCAGCGGCAATAAAAGAGCTAATACCAGCGCAAAAAATGTCTTTTTCATTTTACTTTATCTCCTTCCGGGAATATCCGTTGCGATTTATCAATATTTCACCGTTAACTGCGAATACGCCCAATCGGCGCTGCCGGCAGAGCCGCTATTGCGGACATAGTCACCGGGGAAGAAATGTGCATAGCCTGATTCGAATTTGATATTTTTGCCGAAATCATAATAGAAACGCACCGACGCTTCGCTCCCCACGTAAGAACTGCATTTCCCCCTTGCCGGCCTTGTCCTCAAGACAGTGCCGGAAGAGTTATACCAAGAGTCATTCTTACTATCCAGCCAGAAGAAATCCACCTGCGGCCGAAAACGGAACTTATCGGTAGGCGATAAAATAACGCTGAATTCCGGGTTGTGCATATTTTCCCAGCGAAAAAAGTCCATCAAGCCGTACGGGTCGTGCGTGCTCTGGTAAAGCGGGATAAAAGTGTTGTTAACGCTATCGGCTGATTTCTTATCGCCGCTTGCGTAATCATAAGAGAATCCCAGCTTGGGTTTCCACGCCGCCGATTCAAAAGAGCGGGAGACGTCCGCGTGCAGCGCGTAAGCGCGGACATCTTTTCCGGCATCGTGCCCGAACTGATAAGGGACTTCGATATCTACTACCGTTCCCGGGGCCACCGTGGATTTAAAACGCAGTCCGGCGGTATAACGATGAATATCGTTTTTAAGCTGGGTATTGACCTGATTGAAATAATAGCCTTCCAACAAAGGCGCCATATTGTGTTTCTGATAACCCAGATACACCCCGTCTAAGATTTCACTGGGATAAGAATCATCGAAGCTGTACCGGGTGAATTTCACGTTCCTGGCGTATAATGCGTCTCCGTAAAATCCGTTCTTTTCATAACGCAGCACGGCAGCGTCAAACGTGCGGATAAGATTAGCCCAGGTAGGCGCGGCGACAAGCCGTCCGGCCCCGTATTTAAGCTCCTGGCGGCCTACCTTGACGCTGAAAGCAGAACCGGCGATATTAAAAACATTCACATAAGCCTGGTGCAGGTCCAATTCGTCCCTCTGGCTCGTAGTCGCCGCGATCTTGTAACCGCCCGCCTGCGCACCCATCCCCTCGACGAATACCTCCGCCAGATCGTTGAGATATTCATCGCTTAAAGCAGCCTTGGCGCCGATCCGGTAACGGTTGAACATTAAAGTGCCGTTATCTTTTCTACTTCCATTAAAATCGAAATCCTGCTTGTATTCATAACGCAGCCGGTCTTCAGCCGTCATCTGATACTTCCAACTAAGGAACTCTCCTTTACCGCCTCCTGCTTCTTCAGCCGCGTATGCCGGATAAACGCAAAATATTGACAAAAGTAACAGATGCCGGATCTTTTCGCGCATACTCACACTCCTTTTCAACAATATCCTTCTTTTTTGCCGCATTCAACCGCCAGTCCGCTCATTCATCACAATTTCTTGGTCCAGAAATACATCCGGTGTTCTCCCGCGCCAAATCCCATCCGCCGGTAAAGCCGCATCGCTTTCGCGTTATCGCTCCTTACTTCAAGCGTGATCTTATAACAGCCTGTAAGCCGGGCTTTATTTTCCACGGCTTCCAGTATCTTGCCCGCTACCCCCCTGCCCCGATATTGCGGCAACACGACAAGATCGTGGATATTGACGATCTTCCGGGCATAGAAGGTGGAAAAACCTGAAAAACAAACGGCCAGGCCGATGAACTCTCCGTAGTATTCAGCCAGGAAAACCATTGCTCCCGGATGCCCGAACAACCCGCCGGCAAGTCTCTTTCTCTCCCCGTTATTCAACGCTCTCCTTTCCCCCATAGCATCACGTAAATAAACATCGACCAATCCGACCAATGCCCGACTGTGCTTCTTGGCCGGTTTCCTGCTTTTCACTTCGATCACTTTCAAACGCTCGATATCAATCTTAAACCCGCCGCGTTGTCGCATAAGTTTTCTTAGTATTTGAAAATCGAAAATCAAAATTAGATCGTAATCGAGAACTTCCAGCGAATCAAATCTCGATTTTCTACTCTCGATCCCGACGTTGCAATATTATTTGCAAGTCGGGACTCCGCCCCTGTATTCCATACAGGCGTCGGAGTTGCCCTGTGCGCTGTTTAAAAAACTTATTTAACAGCGCACTACGCTATGAGGTATTTCTCCGCTGCCGTGCCTTCATCGAGGGCGTCAAGGATCTCGTCGATCGCGTCTTCGCCGTCGATCCTGCCGTACCAGTAATTCTCGGGGTAGACGACCATTGCCGGGCCGCGGTCGCAGACCTTAAGACAACCGGTCATCGACACCACGGTGTCGTCCATTCCCCGCTCTGATAAACCTTCCTGCAAATATTGTAAATAACCCAACGAACCTTTTTTATGACAGACCCCCTGCGGGTCTCCTCCGGCCCTGAAGCTCGCGCAAACGAAAATATGATGTTTCGGCTTTTCCATAAACCGGCCTCCTTGTCCGCAAGGACCATACCGGCGCAATTCCCGACAGCGCCGGGTATAACTCGATCATACTGAACTTTATCCGCACCCTTCACCGCCGCCGGCGCATCCGCAGCCTGACGAAGGATCGGCTTTGCTTCTAAGTTTAACGCAGTCGCAGCCGCGCGCGGCCGCGGGCGGCGGGATACGCTTTCCGCTATAAATAATTTCCAGCCCCGTTTCGATCAAGCCCGGCAAGGTAATCACCTTGATCCCCTGTTTAGCCAGCGCTTCGCGCGGCGCGCGGCCGGCGGCCTCGACAAGCACCGCATAACAATCTTTAAGCAATTCCGCGAGTTTCAGCCACCTTAGCTCTCCTTCTCCGCCTTCCGGGGTCCGGCGCACGTCTATCAGCTTATAAACGCCTTTGTCCCGGGCATAAATGTAAAGTTCCTCCGCCTGACCCAGGTGCATATTGACCAGCACGCCTTCGCGGCTCGCGCAGGCGACATACGGCCTCTTTTCCGAAGGATTCAACGGCAAAGAGGCGCATTCCCGGAGCAAAGAAATATCCTTTTCCCTCAAATCTTCCCCCAGCAGGCCGAGCGCGTCCGAACGGCAGCGCGCGCAATGACTCATCAACGGCATACACCTGCCGGCGTCGACGCGGCAATTATCCATCATCCCCCCGGAAGGGGCCGGAATATCCCCGAAACGCGTTCCCGGAACACTGTAAAGAGGGATCAAGTTCATTATATCCGCGCCCGCCGCCGCTATCTTACGGCTGATCTCCCCTATATGCCCGTCATTTACTCCCGGGATGACGATGGTGTTGACCTTGACGGTAATCTTATATTCTTTGATACCGACCAATCCTTCCAGCTGGCGGCAAAGCAGGACTTCCGCCGCTTCTTTGCCCCGGTAGATATTTGCACCGTCCCTGACCCAGGCGTATATCTTCTCTCCGATAAGCGGATCGACGGCGTTGATAGTTATGGAAATATGACTGACCTTGAGTTTTGCGAGTTCTTCAAGATACGGAAAAACGTTCAACCCGTTCGTCGCCACGCACAGCAACAGATCCGGATATTCCTTTCTGACCAGACGCAAGGTTTGCATTGTCTCCGCCGGATTCGCAAATGGGTCACCGGGCCCGGCGATCCCGGCCACGGATATATCCTTTCTTGAAACAAAAACCTTCTTCAGATACGCCAATGCCTGTCCGGGACTTAAAATAACGCTGCTGACTCCGGGACGGGCCTCATTCGGACAATCATATTTCCGGTCGCAGAAGTTACACTGAATATTGCATTTCGGGGCCACCGGCAGATGCGCCCGTCCGTATTTATGCCGAGCTTTATCGTCGAAACAGGGATGGTTGAAAATATTCATAGGTATGTATATCCGGTTATTGAATCTTCCTGTTTTTTAGAAAGCAGGACATTGACTATCTCGTCAAAAAGCCTCTGCGTGCCCCTGTAGCCTATATGCAGCATACGGGGGCCTCCCAGCCTGTCGTGGATCGGAAAGAACACCCTCACCAGAGGTATCCCGAATTTACGCGACGCCGGATATCCTTTACTGCTGCCGATCAATAAATCCGGCTTTAAATCCTCCAGTTCATCTTCCATATCCATAAAATCAGCGTCTTCTTTCAATGTGATCCCCGCGGCATCGCCGCCCAGCTCCGAAGCGAGCGTTTCCCTGATCCTGCCGCTGTCGCCGCCGGTAACGCATAACACGGGATCTATGCCTATCTCTTTCAGGAAAACCGCCAGGGCCGCGACCATATCCTCTTCGCCGTAAACGGCGGCTTTCCTGCCGAAAACATATTTATGGCCGTCCACGTAAGCATCGACAAGCCTTCCCCTTTCCAGGGAATATTTTTCCGGGACCGGTCTTCCGCTGATTTTGACGACCATTCCCAGGAAAGCGTCGGTCTGCCTGATGCCGACAGGAATGGCCGTACTGAAACAAGGGACGGCGAAACGCTCGAAAAGCAGCCGGCCGGCGCTCTCCTCCGGGGAGAGCGTGGAAGAAAATTCTATCGAGCCCGCCGAACCCGGCATAGACTCTATTTCTTCGACGCTGATCCCTCCCTGCGGTATTTTATGGTATTTCTCCCAGGAGACACCGTCTAGGGTATCGGAATAATCTGGCAGGACCGCGCATTGGACGCCGAAATCGCGGAATATTTCCTTCAGGTACCTGATATCGGCGCAGGATAAAAAAGACGGAAAGAGATTTATGGTCCGGGTTTTCGCGGAGCAAGAACGGCACAATTCCGCGGTCACTCCCTTCACCGTGGCGTAAAAACCCTGCATATGCGTCCCCTTGAAACTCGGGGTGGAAACATTCACTATTTTCACGTCTTCGGGCAGCAGGCGCTCCGTTCTAAGTTCATTTAAAAACAGCCCGACATCGTCTCCGATGGTCTCGGCAAGACAGGTAGTGGCCACCCCGATCAAGCGCGGTTTATACTGGGAATAAACGTTCAACAGGCCGGTCTTCAGGTTTTCCTTACCTCCGAAAATGGCGCTTTCTTCGCTAAAACTGGAAGAAGCTATATCCACCGGTTCCCGGAAATGACTGATCAGATACCGTCGGATATACGTGGCGCAGCCCTGCGAGCCGTGCAGAAAAGGCACCGCCCCTTTTATACCGCAGAAAACCACACTCGCTCCGAGCGGAGCGCAGAGTTTACAGGCGTTCCTGGACGCGCTGAATTTCTTCCCTGATGTCTTAAGCTCCATTATTTCCCCTCTTTACGTTACGCGGCGCGAATTCCCACACCGGGCTCATCACGCTCGAATAAACCTCGGCGCTGAAATTCAGCATACCTTCGAATCCGGCAAGCGGGACCTTGCGCTCGTGGTTATGGTCGCAGAACCCCACGCCGAGTTTATAGGCTATCGGCCGTTCTTTCACACCGCCGATGAAAAGGTCCACTCCCTTCTCCACAATGAACGAGGAAAGTTCCAGCGGATTGGAATCGTCCACGATGACCGTCCCCTCGTCGCAGACCTCCTTAAGCAGGCTGTAATCCTCGTTGCTGCCGGTCTGCGAACCGACCAGAGCTGTCTTCATCCCCAGATGCCGCAGCGCCTTAATCAAAGAGAACGCCTTGAACGCCCCGCCGACGTAGATCGCCGCTTTCTTGCCTTCCAGGGCCTTACGGTATTGCCGGACCCTCGGATAGATCCTGCCGACTTCATCGCGCACCAGCGCCTGCGCGCGCGACATAATCTTAGGATCTTCCTTGAAAAAAGCGGCGGTACTATAGAGAGCTTCGGCCATATCTTCTATACCGAAATAAGAGACCTTTATAAAAGGGATGGAGAACCTTTCCCGCATCATCTGGGCCAGGTAGGACATCGATCCGGAACACTGCACCAAATTGAGGCCGGCGCCGTGCGCGCGCCGGATATCGTCGACCCTGCCGTCGCCGGTCATTACCGCCGTCACCTCCACGCCGATCTTACGGAAGTATTCCCTGACGATCCAGGATTCCCCGGCGAGATTGAATTCCCCCAGAAGGTTGACACTGTATTTTCCCGCCCTTGGCTCCGGAGCTGTGCCGATCAATTTGAATATCGCCTCGCAGGCGGCGCGGTAACCGTCCTTCTTCGTCCCCTTGAAACCCTCGGAATGCACGGGAATGATCTGTATCCCCTTCTCGCGGGAGACTCTTTTACAGACAGCCTCCACGTCGTCGCCGATAATCCCCACAATGCAGGTCGAATAGACGAACGCGGCTTTGGGTGAATACTCGTCGATCAATTCGCAGAGCGACTCGTACAATTTCTTTTCTCCGCCGTAAATTATTTCTTTTTCTCGCAGGTCGGTGGAAAAACTCAAACGGTGCAATTGCGGCCCGGAAGACAGCGAACCGCGTATATCCCAGGTATAAACAGCGCAACCCGCGGGACCATGAATAAGATGCAGGGCGTCGGCGATCGGGTAGAGCACGACGCGCGAGCCGCAAAAAACGCAGGCGCGCTGACTTACCGAGCCGCTAAGACTGCGGCGTTCGCAGGCAATATCGAAAGAATCGTTCCCTTTACGGAACACCTGCCTCTGCCTCTGCGCTAATATCTCCATTCGGCGTTTATCCTCCGGCTCACATTACCAGTTCAAAACTTTCCTCCGGCGCGTCCCTGTCCTGCCTGTCCAGAAAAGCGTTCAGGATCCTTTCCGCCAAGCGCATAGCGCCCTTATAGCCCAGAGTGGGAAAATAGCTGTGCCCGATCCTGTCAAAAACAGGGAATCCCATCCTCAAGAAAGGTATATCCTCGTCCCTGGCGATATATTTGCCGTAGGTATTCCCGATCAACAGATCTACGGGGGCATTTTTTATCCACTGATGCAGAAGAAAAACGTCCCCCGCGGCGCGCACGTTCACATCGAAGACTTTATCCTTGAGTATTTCCCTGATCCTTGTCTCGAATTTCGCTCCCGGTGTGCCGGTGACGATATGCACCGGCTTCATCCCGATATCGGAAAGGAACTCGACAAGGGAAACAAGATGGTCGGGATCGCCGAAGAGGGCTACCTTTTTGTTGAAAAAATACTGGTGCATATCGGTCAGGATATCTATCAACTGCCCGCGTTCTTCATCGATGCTTTCCGGCACGCTTACGCCGGCCATCTTCCGTAGCGCGTCGATGAACCTGTCCGTGGCGTTGAGACCTATAGGCAGTCCCAGTATTTCGCACTTGACCTTGCATTTAGCGTCCAGGGCCTTTGCCGCCGGACCGGAAGCGAGCTGGCCGAGAGCGATAGTCCCCATACTATCGCCGGTTGTTTTTAACGTTTTTACCGTCACTCCTCCTTTTGGATAAAGCTGATACCTTCCCGTCTGGGGAGAGTCAAGCACTCCCGAAGTATCCGGAAAAACAACCGTTTTTATCCCCATCTCTGCGCAGATCCTTTTCAATTCCCGCATATCCGAAGGCTCGACGAATCCCGGGATTATGTTCACCTGTTTCTGTCTTTTTCCGGAGTTTTCCGCGAAATACGTCACCATGCTTTTAACCATACCCGAAAAACCGGTTATGTGAGAACCTACGTAACTGGGCGTATTCACGTGGATTACATATTTGCCTTTAGGGACCTTTCCCTCTTCCTGCGCTTTGTTGACAATCTGCGGAACATCATCGCCGATGGTCTCGGAAAGGCAGGTAGTGTGCACGGCGATCACTTCCGGATCGTAGATCGTGAAAATATTATTGATCGCCTCCAGAAGGTTAGCCTGCCCTCCGAATACCGAAGAGCCTTCGGTGAAAGAGCTGGTGCCGGCGATAACCGGCTCTTTATAATGCCGGGAAAGCGCGCTCCGGTGATATGCGCAGCACCCCTGCGACCCGTGACTGTGGGGAAAGCACTTATGGATCCCCAAAGAAGCGTACATCGCCCCTATCGGCTGGCAAGTCTTCGCCGGATTGACTACCAAAGCCTCCCTGTCGGCGATCTCTTTTGCAGTATGCCTAAGCAGCATCGATACTCCTCCTAATCCTCGGAAGCGAACTTACCCACAAGACAAGTATTCGCCTGCCACGGAGATTTGATAAATTTCCAGATCCCGTTGTTAACCATCCTGTCAATCTCCCGGTAGAAATTCACCGCCCCTTTAAAACCGGCGTACGGCCCGCCGTAATCGTAACTGTGCAACTGTTTACAGGGAATGCCCATTTTCTGAATAATATACTTTTCCTTTATCCCGGCGCAGAAAACATCCGGCTTATAAATTTCGATCATTCTTTCCGTCTCGTGATGCGAGATATCGTCGATTATCAAAGCGCCGCTTTCCATATCCGGCATCATCCCGTTATAATCTTTCCATTCGAATCCCCGGCCGGAGAGTTTTTTCAGTTCCTCTTCGCTTTTACGCGCCCGGAACTTACCCGGATCTTTTTCGACCTTCAGTTCTTCTATGTTCCTTGAATCGGCGTCTACTTTTATGCTCGGAAGGACCTTTCTGCCTTCATAGTCGTCCCTGTGGGCGAACTCATAACCTGCGGAAACGGTCTTCATCCCTATTTCCCGGAACAGTTCCTGATAATGGTGCGCCCGCGATCCGCCCACAAAAAGCATCGCAGTCTTCCCTTCACAGCGGGAGCGGACATCTTCCCTGACCGCCTTGACTTCCGCCATACCGGCCGAGACCGCTTCCGCCACCTTTTCCGACAGCCCTTTGTCGTCGAAATACTCGGCTATTTTCTTAAGCGATTTTGCCGTCGCCTCCGCGCCGATGAAATTGACCTTTATCCAGGGGATCCCGTATTTTTCTTCCATCATATCCGCGACGTAATTTATGGAGCGGTGGCACATAACACAATTCAGATCCGCAATATGCGAATTGGCGAACTTATCGTAGGTGGAATTACCGCTGAAAGTGGCGACCAGGTTTATGCCGCATTGCTCCAGGAGTTCTTCGATAACGAAAGCGTCGCCGCCGATATTGTATTCGCCGAGCATATTGATCCTGAATTTAGCCTTGCTTTTAGTGTCGTCAAGTCCGATAACGTGCTTGAAGAGCTGGTTGTTGGCGATGTGATGCCCGGCAGACTGACTTACGCCTTTGTATCCTTCGCAGCTGAAGCCGAAAACGTTGATACCCAGTTTTTCTTTCATATCCCTGGCCACGGAATGCACGTCGTCTCCGATCAGCCCTACCGGACAGGTGGAAAAAATCCCGATCGCTTTGGGTTTGAAAATATCGTAGGCCTCCTGGACCGCTTTGCGCAGTTTCTTCTCCCCTCCGAAGACGATCTCCTCTTCCTGCATATCGGTGGTAAAACAATACATCATAAAGTTCTCTTCGTCGGCGGAACCGGGGCGAGTCTGGTTCCTGCGCGTAAGCCAGCTGTAGAAACCGCAGCCTACCGGGCCATGGGTGATATTCAGGATGTCTCGCGTCGGTCCCAGCACCACGCCCTTGCAGCCGGCGTAAGTGCAACCTCTCTGGGTGATGATCCCCGGGATCGTCCTGACATTGGCGTTTATCTCCGGGGGCTCCCCTCCGGCCAGGTCGTTGACAACTATCTGCTTTGCCCTTTTTCTGGCCACCTTGGCGGGGTAACTTTTTAACAATTCCTCTTTGACTCCGGCGGTATCTATCGGAGCATTCCTGTTCTTATTTTCCGGCATTTTCGCCTCCATTGCGGCTATTAATCTTCATCAAGCGTAACGTCCCCTTCCTCCTCCGTCCTGATCCTTATGGAGTTCAGCACAGGCGAAACAAATATCTTCCCGTCACCGGACTTACCGGTGCGGTTAACGGCGATTATCGCCTCCACGACCCTGTTCACCAGCTTGTTGGGGACAACGACGAAAAGGGCTCTTTTCGGGATGAGCCTCTGACCGCCTCCCAGTTGCTGTATGGCTTCTTCATATCCGAGTTCGGCTCCTTTTAAAGCCTTAAAATCAACCAGCCCCTTGCCCCTGCCCAGAGCCTCCCTGGCGGTAAACGAAGAAATGCCCGCTTCGGAAAGCGCGGCTTTCGTCCTGTTCATCATATTCATTCTGATCACGGCCATCACTTCTTTCATCCCTCGCGTCCCTCCTCGTTCATCTCCGCCGGCGGCAGAGCGCTAAGCGCCGGATGCGGATAAACTATCATTTCGCGGCTTCCGCCTGTTCCCCGGCGGAACTTTCCTTTATCCCGGAACTGACCGTATACATCTCCTCCACCGGAGAAACGAATATTTTCCCGTCTCCGAACGAGCCCTTGTTTGTCCTGGCCGCGCCGATGATCGTCTTGATAACGAGGTCTTTGTCCTTATCCTTGACCACGGTAAGCAAGAGCTCCTTGGGCAGTTCGTCGTAAGTGACGTCACCTATTTTTATGCCTCTTTGTTTTCCCCTTCCGAAGACGGCGATCTTGGTTACCGCCGGAAAACCGGCTTCCATCAAAGAGCTCATAACCGCGTCCGCTTTCTCCGGCCTGACGATGGCCTTGATCATAACCATATAGCTTCCTCCTTATCCGCAAAGATAATGCGCGAAAAAAACCGCAGACAATGTTCATCTTAATTGGCGCAGCCGTACTCTATCAACAATTTTTCCAGTTCATCGGTATGCATCGGTTTGGGAATAACGAACATCGTATTCCCGTCTATGGCCCGGGCGAGGTTACGGTAATGCTGGGCCTGGGCGGCCTTAGGATCGTAATCGATAACGGTCTTCCTGTTGATCTCCGCTTTCTGCACCATATTGTCCCGCGGCACGAAATAGATCATCTGCGTGCCGAGCTTCCTGGCGAAGGCCTTGATCATTTCTTCTTCGTTGTCCACTTTACGGGAATTGCATATCACTCCTCCCAAGCGCACCCCGCCGGCCTCGGCGAATTTCACGATCCCCTTGCAGATATTGTTCGCCGCGTACATCGCCATCATCTCGCCTGAGACGACGATATATATCTCCTTGGCTTTTCCCTCGCGGATAGGCATAGCGAACCCGCCACAGACAACGTCTCCCAGAACATCGTAAAAGACATAGTCAAGTTGTTGGCTTTCCGAATACGCGCCAAGCTGTTCCAGCAAATTGATCGAAGTGATGATGCCTCTTCCGGCGCATCCCACCCCCGGCTCCGGGCCTCCGGATTCCACACAAATAGTATTCGCGAAACCGCCCTTTCTGATATCGTCGAGATCCACATCCTCCCCTTCCGATCTTAACGTATCCAGCACGCTCTTCTGGGCCAGTCCTCCCAGCAGCAAGCGGGTCGAATCCGCTTTAGGGTCGCAGCCGACCACCATCACCTTTTTACCCATCTCGGCCAGGCCCGCCACCGTATTCTGGGTCGTGGTAGACTTACCGATACCGCCTTTACCGTAGATCGCGATCTTTCTCATATCCATTTCCCCTCCCGGTTGAATGAAACTCCCCAGGCTTTAGCCCGGGGTTTCTCTGCTACTTGAGCGAAATTCCTCCGAAGCAGTTCCCCCCTCTTTATGCAACGATATCTTCCCGTTCACCCGGCGCATTCATCATCCCAAGCTTAAACCCGGGGTTTTCTGCGTAGGAAAACAAAAAAGGGCGCCTTTAATCCTTCATAGGATAGAAAAGACGCCCTTTGTCTTTATAGTATCGCCTAAAAATAAAGCGTTCCCCTGTCTCCGGAGAACGCCTTCGCTCTATGCCACATCATTGTGTATTTACACTACTACAAGTAGAATCCGGCCACTTCTGGTAACTGCCGGATGAATATTTCGCCGCCGCAGAATCTTACGGACTGTCCCTGTTAATGACATTGATCATCTCGCAAAGCCTGCCGTAATCCCGCAGGTTAAAATGCATCGCCAGCCGGGGCAGATCAAGATATTCCCCTTCCTGAACCTCTTTGTCGGTGGGAGCCGATATTTCAATTGCGCCGCTTGTCAAAATGCCTTTGAATTCTTTATTTATCAACTCCAGCGTTTTACCGGAAATTCCCCTGTTCAGCCGCAGCACAGTCAAACCCGCGACATAACGTATTGAATGATATACTTTATAGAAATCTTCGATATATTTAATGCCGCTATCGACATTATCTACAACGCGAAGAAGATTCAGATCTTCTTTCTTAATATATCCTTTTCCGACTAACTGGTCATCCACAAAACGCATCCATTGCTCCCAATACCCGGAACCTTCCGGTTCCATTAAAACCACCGGCCTGGGCCTGGATTTACCGGTCTGGATCAAGGTAATCATTTCAAAGCCCTCATCCTGCGTGCCGAATCCCCCGGGAAAAAGAGCGGTCGCATCGGTCTCTTTAACGAAAACCAGTTTCCTGGTGAAGAAATACTTAAAATTTATTATTTTATCCTTTTCCTGTATGTACGGATTGGTCTTTTGCTCGAAAGGAAGCCTGATATTCAAAGCAAAATCTTCCCCGGCCTTGGAGCCTTTATTGCCGGCCTCCATCACCCCGGGGCCGCCGCCGGTGACGATCATATAGCCTTTCGCCGTCAGCTTCCGCGCGAATTCTTCCGCCATCATATATTCCGCCGAGGTATTTTTCGACCTCGCCGACCCGAAAATGATCGCCTTCTTGACGTTTCTATACGGAGAGAACACTTTGAAAGAATACCGCAATTCCTTGAGCGCGTTATTTACAAGCTTCAGGTCGCCTTTGTCTTTTGATTCCTTTCCCAGCTTAACGGTGGTCGTCAATATTTCGCGCAACAACTCCCCGGTCTCGGGGGCGGCGGAACGCTTGACAAGCTCATCGATCAAACCATCCAATTCCTTATCGCCGGTCTCATATTCCTTCGTTATCTTCTTCACCGTTCCACCCCGCTTAGTTAAGCCTTTCTCCGCCAGTTATTCCCGCTAACCTTTCGAAATCGATCTGCCCCTTATAAGGGTTCATCCCTGTTAAACGGACGCGGACTTTCTCTCCGACTACCAATCCGCTTTCTCCGCGCAGCAGACGCCCTTCAGCCGGAGGCGTTAAAATACGCGCATATGTCCCTTTTTCAGATACCCCGGTGACTATGGCGTCGAACGATTCACCGGCCTTACCGCTCAGCAATACGGCGGCCGCGGCTTTACGCATAAAACGTTCCACTTTTTTGGCGGCTGCATCGCGATCCGTACAGCGAACGGCGTAATTGGCCAGTTCATCCCGGTTATATGGTGATAGTCGTTTATCCAGTACCGATTTCAAAAGTCGTTGAATAATCAGATCGACATAACGCCTGTTAGGGGCCGTCCCGTGGGTATAATCCATTACCGCAAGGCCGAAATGCCCGGGAGAAGATCCTTGAGCTTCAAGCATCATATATTCACCCGGCCCCAGTAATTTAACGATAGTCAGGGAGAGATCGGAAAACCTTTCCGGATCGGCGATCTTTCTCTTATACAGGAATTGAGAGAGCGCCCTGGCGTCCGGCTGGAACGGTAATGTCTCATTATAAACGGCGGCGACAGCTATGATCCCCGGCCAATTCTTGGGAACGCGCACGACCCTCTGGATCATCGGGATCCCCGCGTCCTTCAGGAATTGCGCTATGCTGACATTGGCGGCGATCATAAGATTCTCTATGATAAAATTAGCGCGGTTCTTTTCCCGCACAGAAAGCGCGACGACATTCTCTCCTTGGATAACAGGTTTCGGTTCAACTGTACCGAATTCGAGCGCGCCCTGTTCAACGCGGAGCTTACTCAAGCGCCCCGCGGCGTCATCCTGCAATTCTAATTGTTCTTTGAGACCGGGTACACGCTCTACGGACGCGGGAACGCCGGTTTTACCTTCGATCCAGTCCCCGATTTCCTCATAAATAAGTTTCGCTTTGTTACGGATCAACGCCCGGTAAAAAAAACCGTGAGCCATTGTTCCGTCACTAAAAACAGTGAATTCAATGACCATAGCCAAGTGATCCGCATCGGGTAGTAAAGATGTAAGCCCGGCAGACAGACGGTCCGGCAAAAGGGAAAAGACATCGATCCCTGTATAAACCGATGTCCCGTTACGCGCGGCGTAGATATCGGTTTGAGAATTCTTGGGCACGAACAAATCCACGTCGGCAATAGCGACCTTGACGATGATCTCACCGTTTGCGCCGCGTTCACAATATTCTATCTGATCGAGATCCAGAGATTCCGCGTTATCGATCGACGACCAGAGAAGCCCGCGCAAATCCCTAAGCCCGTCATACGGGATATTCAGAAGCCGCCCCGGATCAAGCCCCCTGATCTCATCGATTACCGGCTTCGCGAAGGTAAAATCAAAACCATATTGTTCTATCGCCGCGCGCGCGATCTGATGGAGATCAATATTATGATAATCGGACATACGATGCAACCCCGTTTTACAAACCGCGATCTGGGCAAATTCAGAATCGTTGCCCTGACGCTATAGACAGATTAATCGACACCGCACCTTATATATGTAATTATAAGACCTTAACGGTTGCCGGACAAGAGATACTTAGGCGAATTCAACTAATCTTGAGAGAAAGATGTCACAGCAGGCGATATTGAAGAATGTTTATAGCGTAAAAACACTTGGGATGTTTAAGTTTTTCTACCCACTGATTTACTTTTCCAAAAGTTACAACAGGCTAAGACAGTCTCCCCTCCTACGCGCTTTGCGGGGATGCAAGGCTTCATATGCCTTGGCGACCGTGACGATATCGCGGCGTTTCATCTGCTCCGTGACAAAATCCGTCCCCGGGGAAAGATACAACGGCCGGCGCTTTTTCAAAAGCCGGATCCCGTAACGTTCGGGGGCGTCGGCGATATCGGTGCCGAAGAAGAGGTGCAACTGCTGGCCGGCGGAATTACCCACGATCTTTATTCCCAGACGTTTTAAAAAATCCAGCGTCCGAAAGCACGATCCCGTATTCTGCCCGGGCAGTCCGTAAAGAGTAAAAACCTCCGGCTCTATTCCCGCCTCACGCGTAAGCCGCACAATCTTCTCAAAATGTTCCAGGTCGATGGGCTTGCGCAAAGTTCTATTGACTTCAGGATCGGCGGACTCGAGCCCGTAGGCGATATATATCACGCCAGCCTTCGCCATCAGTTCCAACAACTGCTTATCGATAAGATCGCTCCTGGTCTCGCACCAAATCTCGACTTTCCAGCGCCTTTTAATAATGCCGCGCATGATCGCGGCGGCCCTTTTCTTGTCGTAAGTGAACGACGGATCGGCGAAAAAGAATCTCCCGATCCCGGCCTTCACGCAGATCGTCATATCCGCGAGCACTCTCCGGGGAGAATGCGCCCTGATGCGCCTGCCGAAAGCGCGGGGAGTATAACAGAAAGCGCAGTTAAAAGAACAGCCTCTGGAAGTAAGCATTATCGCCGATTCATGCTGTCCGAGTTCGAATACATCATTAGCGTACGGCGAAGGCAGTGAATCGAGGTCGGCCGCGAACGGAGCCGGCGAAGTCTCGATCACTTTATCATCCAGCATAAAAACAATACCCTTGATATGCCTGGGGTCGGAACCGGAAACCACGCAGCGCACCAACTCCGGCAGGACATTCTCTCCTTCTCCCCGCAGTATAACGTCCACCTGGCGCATCCGGCGCAGCGCCTCTTTCGGCATAAATCCTGCCTGAGGGCCCCCGAAAACAACCAGGATCTCCGGATCGATCATCTTCACCAGCCGGGCCAGCTTAAGGGCCAGCTTTATATTGGCCTGGTAAACGGAAAACCCGACCACCAACGGTTTATAATCGATGACGAAATTAGCGATTTCCTGGCCTGTGCGCGCGGTGATCCGGTCGACTTCCGCGACCACCGCTTCTATATTATGCGCTTTGAGGCTCGCGGCAATGTAACCGAGAGAAACGGGAAAGAAGTCCCCGCCGGAAGGCGGAAGAGTATATAACAGCACTCTGGGAATGGAAAAGGCGGGCATTATTGACAATCCTTTGCTGGGCGTAACGATCTTTAAACGATAGCGATCTGTTGATCGCCGAATTGCACGCGATCTCCGGAACGCAGCTTACGGCGGACGCGGGTTTCAACCTCCCCGTTGATCCTGATCGAGCCTGCCTGGATGCGCTGTTTAGCTTCGGCCCCGTTAGAAACAAGTTCCATTACCTTCAGCAGATTATCCAACTCGATGAATTCCGCTTTCAGTTGAAAATCCATATTGATCCTTTTTCGAGAAAACTACAGTTGGGATCCGGAAAGAAGTTCTCTTGCTCCATTCTTGTCCTGGATATACACTTCCGGGATGAACTCGATAGAATTAGGAATGAGGTCGGCGATGATTTTCTTCAGTCGTTCCTGTTGAGTTTCGTTCCGGGGGTCAAAGACGGGATTCTGGCTAAGATCGTTCAATAAAAGAATCACCGGATCGCGCGAAAACAGATAATCTTTCAAAAGCTGTTTGATCAGCAGATCCAGATAATGCGGCTTGTCCTTGAACACATTCACGGCGCTCTTAAAAGTTATTTTTCCCCAATCGTAATCGGCGGTCTTCCGGATGAGCGCGTAAAGAGAGGAATACTTGATCATCCTTACTTCGCCCTGTTTCATTTTGCCTGCCGTGTTGATGATGACCGTGGATAACTCCGCGTGTTTGAATGTTTTTATCTCTTTGTGAATATCGATGGTCAGCAGATCGAAAATATAGATGCCGTGCGCGGCGGACGCGGCGCTGATTATACTGCGTTTTACGAAATCCTCTATCGCTTCCCAGAGGATCTTCTCGTCGTCACGGATAAAGCTCAATGACAGGATACTGCAGGACTGCCCTTCGTGTACCGCTTTATATTGACGGGCCTTATCTTCATTATGCCCGGCATAGGAAATCTCGTCGAAAAGCGGCATATGCCGGAAGAGATTCGAACTCTGGAACCCGGAATCGACTAAATTCATAATAAATTACCGGACTTTCTTGCGGGAATCTCCGGACTTGGCGCTGCCGGACCCCGTCTTCTTCTTGGGTGCGGCCAACGGACACAGCACTTTCGCGAAAGGAGATAACTTCTTATTTTCATAAGGGAATTCTTTACAGTGGGACGGCTTGAACTTATAGTCGACTATATGGACAGAGCACAGCCCCTGCGGGGTAAGGAAAGAACAGGGAGTATTCCCGTAGCTCGTTCCCACTCTATAACCGGACGGAAAATCCTTATCCACCTCAAGATGATGAAAATCGCCTTTCAACCCGAGAGAGGCTATTCTTTTCGCCTCTTCCAGGTCCACCCAGGCCCCGAAGCTGCAACAGGCGCTCTGCTTATCGCATTTTTCGCAATCGATCTTTTTCATCACTCTCCCCCGTTTTCAGGATGCATCTCTTCCTTGCCCACCGCCGCGTCCTGCCTTTTACTTTCAAGCGGCTTGTCCATTATAAAACTTTGCGCAAAGCCTAACAAGGGAAAAATTAAACTGGCGGCAGGATGATGAAATAATTGTTGCGGAACTTGTTGCCGTTTAATCAGTTAACAACAGCGTCTTGGCTATTGATTCTCGAATCTGATCTCGTCCAGATAAAAAATAATGCCTTTATCATCGTTAGCCTTTAAGTTAGTCGCCCAGCAGAAACCTCCGATAACACGGGTCAACGGATGCATAAAGGGCCAGCATTGCTTATCCTCATAGCCTACGATTATCGGATTATCTATCTTTCTTAAGTCTATGGTATATTTTCTCCATTTCTTAGAGAGGACCACCGGCCCTATGGATGCCACGCCCGAGTCGCGGTATTGCCCTGTTATGCCGCCGAACTGAAATTTGCTTATCACCTCTCCGCCGCGCTCCCCGCGGGCCCAGAAAGTCAATTTTGTAGCGCCGGTCAGATCATAGGCTTTAGGAATATTGGCCCAATTATTGGGAGGATATTGCCAGTATAAGCCTACCCAGCCGTATGTCCGGTTAACATCCAGATTATATGTTACTTTTATGCAGCTTTTCCCTTTGTAGACAGCTTCCCTGCAATATGGATTCACTTTAAAACTACCGGAATCGCCCATAGCCCCCGTAGGGAAGAAATTGTTTTCTCCGGATTCGGCGTCCTTATAAACGTAAAAAGGGAATCCTTTGACTTTTTGTCCTAATACGCATAGAGCTCTCGTTTCGTTTTCTTCTCTATCAGTTTTACTCGTAGTTTGAGCGTTTAATTTATTTATACTGAATAACGAATGCAGGAAAAAATATAGGAACACCGGACTAAAAACAATGATCAACACTTTCTTATATCGCATAGCCGCCTCCTTTTAGTCAGAATGAATACTCCCCCGGACTAATCCCTAGACTTTGCTCACCATTAAAACTTGTCGAAGGGCTCAAGTCTATTCCTGTTATCGGACAATTTACGATTTTTCAGATCCTCCGCTGAAGTTTACTCATAATCCCAGGATGAGCTAAAACCAAGACGGATTAGCAAAAGCGTTTCGCTTCCTAAATTAAGCAAAGAGCTCCCGGTCACGGATCTTTATCTTAACTCTGTAATATTCATCCCACCACGGTTTTTCTTCCGGAGAACGCGGAGGTTTAGCGAGAACAAGTTCTTTCTTTTTTCTCTTAGCCTCCAGCCAATTCATCCTAAAATGGTAATGATCGAATATGCGCAGTGCCTCTACGGCATACGACACCGCCACTCTCCTGTCGCGAATAAGAAGCAGATTATCCCCGTTGTCATCATCCGCCGTCCTGGAAAAATTATGGGAACCGAGATATACCCGTGCGGTCGGTTTGTCGAAATCGATGACGATAAACTTATGATGCATCCGAATACCTGGTTTCCCGGGAAGTTCCCGCAGGAAACAATCCGGGATGTCCGCCGTCAAAGCGGCATAGGAAGCCGCAGAAGAAGTCCCGTCCGGTTTTGTCAGTTGCACCTTTTTTACCTGGTTTTCAGAAACGCCATAACCGAATATGCGTCCCCCCTTAGTGATTCTCGCTATCGCCTCCAGAAAAGATTTTTCCAACTGGTTCATAAACGCTAAAGAATAGAATAAAGTTGACGATACATTCTCCGCTAGGTCAACGGCGATCGTCTTCATTGCTCCATGGGAAGCGACATGGGGAGAAAAGGTCACTCTGGTATCTGCATCTTTCAATAGAATATCCTGCCATTGCGCGGCCCCTGAACTTTTGAAAATGCCGGGTGCGTTCTTCCAGTATTCTTCAAAAGCCGCCTGAAAGATATCTACAGCGCTTTTACCGTACAGGACCAACGCGTTATTGGCCTGCACGAAGAAACCCCGCCAGCTGAAATTGGTAGAGCCGCAGACGACGGCCTGTATTTTGGAACCGTTTACAACGATGGTTTTATTATGCTGAAAATTGCCCATTTTCTGCCTCATCACGTTGCCGTCTCCGGCAGTGACTTTCAGTCTTACCGCCGCTTCGTCCTCGGCACATGCTTTAGCTTTCCCGTTGTTATTTCTGATATGATGAGTCCCGCTGTTGTCTATGATTATTTTCAGCCGCCCTTTGAGCGCCTCAAGACGAGATACAATCTCCGGCAGATTCAGGTCGTATGCCACCACTCTCACCTGTGCGGTTTTATCGGCGATAGCCAAGTCAAGGATGCGCAGTATCTCTTTTCTCGCTTCGAACCCCATCCATGCCAAAAACGCATCCGCTCCTTTCTTGACCGGAGCGAACTTCAGTCCTTCGGCTGCGCAGGACGGCATCAAATCATCAATTGAAAACCCTTTGGATCCACATAAACCGGAGAATGCCTGCGACGATACGAACCCGCGCGTAAAAGCGATATTTAGCTGCCCGGGATAAGTCTCGCGCCGCAATTCAATAGCGGCCTCCTGAGCCTCGCCATAACTCAATTCATCGGCTTCATTCATAAAAACCGGGGTTACTTTATAGATAAATCTACCGGGCAGCTCCGCGTTACGCGGAAAATGTACCCAGCGGAACTTCTGAACCGGAGACAAAAGACTGGAAAGCGCCCAGGCCTTCAAATTCCTACCGTTTCCCGGGAATGAAAGCCGGTTTTTCACGGGATAGAATCTGTCCCCTCCCGGTTCTTTGTATTCAATCCCGAAGCCGACGAAATCAAGCGGCGGTCTGCCATTCTTCCAATTCATGGCTATCAGGACCATCCCTTCGCCGCGGTGGAGTTTAAGGGTGAATTTAGCCACGCTATTACCGCCATCAACCTGGAAGTCACTCTTCATAATACCTCCCGGATTCACTTTCTATCTGTCTGAAATATTCCCGCCTCAAATATATTACGGACATCCACCGCAGCTGAAGCAAACATTCTTCTGAACATATTATCCGGATAAATTTCTTTAAGCATTGCTTTTTGTTCTTCAACTAGCCTCGGGATTCTCCGCTTATAAACTGACAATTCCGGCATAATAGGGAACTTTCTACGGACAACATCCAGACAAACATTCTTACTTTTCATGAGCGTATGATACTCAGATCTAACAGATAGTTGTTGTCGTCCTTTTAAGCATAAAAACACTGCGCGAATAATACTCATTGCCGTTTCTGATTCTTCCTTGGACATACCTTTTTTCATTACAAATGGAACTGCCCGGGAAAAAACTGGTTTACCAGCAAGTTGATACAACGGTTTATCTTTGGTAAAATCTGGCGCAATCAGATTCTCGAAATTTATTATCTCTGCATTGCGGAAAAGAGTAAATGTCGTACTCGCCAGTAAATCCATGCTCTCGTGATGATTGAATATAGTATCTATTTCAACCGCAATATCCCTAATTGTTTGAGAAGGGAATCCGGAGAAATAAAGACAATAAGTTTTTACCCCTTCCCTTTTAGTCCGGCCAATAACCTTCAGTATATCCTCACAACAGGTCCCCTTATTCTCAAGATCAAGGATTCTCTGGTTAAAAGACTCCACTCCAAAACAAATTAGACGGCATCCTGATTTTCTTAGCAATGAGATGACAGAACTGGTAAATCCTTTAATTGGACGCGCTAAAAAGAAATATTTGACTTTTATTTTACGTCTTATAATTTCACGGGCTATGCGTTCCGCCCTAACTGGAGGTATTTCACTATCTTCGAATGCGAAGAAACCTGACTTTGAACTTGATGGGATTGATTTTAAGCGCATCTCCATCTCATCCACAATATGTTCAACTGTGCGTTGCCGATAACTATGCAGGTAGTTACGGTTATAATCACAAAAACGGCATTTATGCCAACTGCAACCGCGGCTCGAAAGTATAGGAAAAACAGGATACGGATTGTGATATCGAGTAAGGTCGAATCCATCAAAACATGGAAACGGCTGAGTTTCCACTTTATGCGATGGCAAAGCAATTGTCCGAATAATTTTACCTGTAGATGACCTGCTAACTAAATTAGGGATATCCTGAAGTTGTATGTTTTTGCCAAACGATGATCTTTTAACCAAAGATAAAAGAGGAATTTCCCCTTCACCGATACATAGACAATCGAATGGACTGTTTTTATAAATAAATGCCTCGTAACTATTGGAGGGCATCTGAGATACCGCAGCACCTCCCAAGACGATCAAAGTATTAGGCAATATTTGCCGGATAGCCCGCGCAGCAAGAAAAGATACCGGGATCTGAACTGAATAAAGAACGGAAAAACCAACTATATCATAACGTCTATCAACAAGACTACGCAGTCCAAGCAAAGATAATAATTCAGCGGCATGTTCCAACGGACAAGATGTTGCGGCAGCGTTTTTAAATAGTAATGAAGCGTATTCTAACAGACGCGCCATATATCTAGATAAAGTAGAAAGACTCTTCTGATAAACCCAATCATCAGAAAAGAATGGTGACTCTGTAAACATACGGAATAATGTTGGGAACTCTGTTTTTGATTTTAACATCAAAACAACATCGGGTGGTAATGCATTACTTACCATGCAGAATTTTTTAATCAGAGAGATGGTTATCTCCGGCTTCTCTATTAAGGCATTCAGGAACACAAGATTCGAATCAATAGTCTCGACGTTTGTAGCAGGCAAAACAGACTGCAAATATGATCTTAAATATGCAATCCCTAATGGCGGAGCGTATGAAGGGAAAACAAATGTGGGAGGAAACACCAAAGACACTTTCGTCATTATAATCGTGGACTGACACATCCCACAAAGAGCGCGCCAGTCCACCCTAAGCTATATTAGTTGACCTTTTCGTAGTGTGCCCCTGTGTCCTTTAATACCTCATATTCATTCCGCGTCGACAATTCCATTAAGATATAAATCTCAATGTTGTCAATTTTTTCCAAGATTTTGTAAACCTCATCGATCTTTTTCACAGACTTAGCTCTAATCACAAGTGTCAAATCTTTATTCTTCATACCATATCTCCTTTCTTGTTATGGGTTAGACCTGATAAAATTACTAATTAGCGTTAAGTAGGTACAATCCGATCTATTATAAAAAAACCTCCGCCGGGACTTACCGTCCATAGCGAAGGTTGAATTATCCAGAGTTGGAAGTGACCGGATTAAGCCCTTCTAACCGCCTACCTTCAATAGTGCGCTGTTACATTAATTCTTTATATACGCTGCGAACAGAGTCTGCCGGAGGCAGACGGCCAGCTTTTGATTTTCAAATACTAAGAGAACTTTTGTAGCAATGTAATTGTTATAAAGATATAATAGCCCTAAGTATAAGTATGTCAATTAAATAAATACAATGAGAATAATTGAGTATGGAAGTTATGTGTATAGAGTAAATAGACAAGAAACAGTCCAACATAAAAAAACAACGGGACCATCACGATGCCTGGACCTGCTACCCCGCATTCTTGATATATTTCTTAATTGCCCTTAATAAAACATCCATATCCACTGGTTTCACAAAATATTCCTGGATCCCCATAACATAGGCTTTCTTTTTATCTATATCTTTGTTCAACCCGCTCACCACGATGATCGGGGTGCTTGAACCGACGGGGTCTTTATTTAACATCTCGCAGGCATCCAATCCGCCGAATTCCGGCATCACCAGATCCAATATTATGATATCGGGAAGAAAACGATGCAGCTCGGAGATAACTTCTTTGGCGTTCAATAAGGTCAGGACTTGATAACCTTCGCATTCCAGACGATGCTTCAACAAATCAACGGTGTTCATTTCGTCGTCAATGATCATAACCCTGTTCTTCGCCATCCGCCCCTCCAGATTAATCTTCATCTTTTTTAAGATCAGACCATCCGCTAAAGAATGGAACTCCCCGGGTTTAAGCCCATAGTTTTCTGCGTAGGAAAATAATACCATTTCGGCATATAAAAATCAATTCATAGCTTCATATTAAACGATACTTTAACGGAAGATATAGACAAACCGGATAAATCTATTATAATAATCCACATACGCTTTACCAAGATCTGAATCTTGCAGCGTCAATAATCGCATAAGGTTACATTTTCCAGATCAAGGAGGGCCGAGAAATCAAAAGGTCAGCGGTTATTCTTTCGCTCGCACTAACATTAGCCATTCCCCTCACAAATGCCTACCCTTCCGGTTCAGGCGCGTTCCGCCTGGAAGTCATCGACGCTGAAGCCCTGGGAAAAGGCCTCGCCTTCACCGCGCAGGCTGATAATCCTTCCGCCGTATATTTTAACCCCGCGGGGCTCACTCAATTGAAAGAAAAAACATACCTCTCTCTGGGAGCCACTGCCATCCAGCCGCGTTGTTCCTACAAAGACAATACAGGAGAACGGACGGACAGGCGCATCCAGACGTTTATAATCCCGGATTTTTTTGTCGTCAGCGATCTCGGGCTGGAAAAGTTCTCATTCGGGCTGGGAGAATCCACTTATTGGGGCCTGGGAACTTACTGGGCCGAAGACAGTTTCTCAAAATATGTGGCCACTAAAAGCGATTATACGACAGATGACGTTATGTTCGCGGGCGCTTATGCGGTAAACGAGAATATCTCTATCGGCGTGGCTGCCGATTATACGAATTCCTACGTGAACAAAAAGAAAAAGCTCTCCCAGCAGACCTGGGGCGGCGCTGACGCCGATTTCCAGTTAAAAGGAAGCGACAAGAACGCCTGGGGATACCGGCTGTCCACATTATATAAGGTAAATAAAAAGCACAGTTTCGGCCTGATGTACCGCAGCCCCGTGGACGTCAAATACAAGGGGAAGCTATACCTTGATGGTTTAAACGGAGTATACGCCTCCCAGGCATATTTCGCAGGGGCCTCCTACGAAACCGAAGTCACTTCAAAAACCACCCTGCCCCAGAGTATCGTGCTTGGCTATTGCTATAAACCGACCGATAAATTAAGACTGGAATTCGACACGGAATGGATGGATTGGTCATCGATAGAAGAAGAAAAGATCGACTACCCTTCGGAAACCAACGCCACCCGCCTCAGCGTGTTAAATGCCGGTAATCCCGTCCCCAAAGACTGGCACTCCGCTTTTGCTTACGCCATAGGAGCGGAATACAAAGTCAGCGATACACTAAGGTTACGCACAGGATATCTTTTTCATAAAACCCCCATACCCCAGTCAACTTTCGAGACCTCCATACCGGACGCTTCATCCAATACCGTGACCCTGGGCGCGGGAATCGACCTTAATAAGAACTTCACCATAGACATCGCTTACGCGGCGATGTTTTACAACAAAAGAAAGATCAATAATAACGTCGGCTCGCTAAGCGGGGTAAATATTAACGGAGAATATGATACATTCATCAATATCTGCGTTCTCACGCTGACATTTAAACTTTAAAAATACGGTCAAAGCCTGTTAGAAATAAGTCTTGCGCTTAAGGCATTAGAGGAGTCCTTTATGCAAAAGAAACGCTTATCGACAATAAGGCTGACTGAAACCGCCCCAAAAGAAACAAGCTTAAAATTACCGGCCGCCGAGAAAAGAACCCGCACAAGGATCCAAGCTGCCCTTGCCGCTAAAGTTACAATCAAGGACAGAACGGACAATCAAGCAGCTTGCTTCCACGGACGAACCATCGACCTTCACGAAGAAGGCGCCCGGATAATCTTAAACAGTCCCCTGCCCCTCTCCTCTTCCGTGGATATCCGCTTCGGCCCCTCCCGGCGCTATGGGGATTTCCAGGCGGAGGCGTCGCCGCTCTGGACCCATCCTTCCTGCGAAGACGGAGGATTCCAGACAGGCCTGCGTTTTTTGAAAATAGAAGCTGCTTACCTTCCCGCTTTAAAAAAGATCCTCGAAGATTATAAATTACTGGATACCGGCTTTGCCATGCTGGTGCAGACAATCCATCAGAACCTCCGCGGTATTAAAGAATTATTTGATGACTTTGACCGGGAAGACAATGAAGAGAAAAACCGCATCGATTTTATTGAAACTAACAAACGGGATATCTTTGAAAGATTGGACGGATATTTTAACCGGGTCTGGGAAATCATCAAGGGTTTCGAGAAAGACAGATACATAATACACCAGGATTATTACCAGCAGGTCTTAGGCTATTTGCTCCTGGACCTCATCGAAACAAACCGGCACGTCTACCGGAAACCGCTGGGCTATTCCGGGGACTATACGATGATGAATTACATCTACGATTATCATCGGGACAATTACCTGGGCAAGTCATCATACGAGAAACTGATCAACAACTATACCTGCAATATCCCGATCTCCTGCTCCAATATTAAACGCAAGGATTTCCTGAAAGAAAGGATCCTGCGGACATCGCAGAGAAAAGACGGGGCAGGGATCTTAAGCGTAGGTTCGGGTCCGGCGCGGGAATTAACGGAACTGTTAAAGGAAGGTAAAATAAACAAACCGCTGGTGTTCAAATGCCTGGATCCCGAGAAACTGGCCTTGGATTATATCGAGAGCACGATAAACGGGATAGATCCGTTAAAGAAACGGACGCTTTCCATTGAATATATCTGCAAAAACGTCATCTCCCTTATCCGGGACAGGGAACTCAAGAAAACGCTGCAAAATCAGGATTTTATCTATGCCTTCGGGATATTCGATTATCTAAGTGATAGAATCGCTTCAAAACTTACCGGGGAACTCGTTCAATTACTCGCTAACGAAGGCGAATTGATTATTTTCAATATCAGTTCGCGTAAGAATACCTACCGGGCATATTATGAGCTGCTGGGAGAATGGAATATGATCCACCGGGTTGAAGAACAGATGCTGGCCTGGACTGAGGAAATGAACGGGCTGACGAAAGTCAAGTTTGAAGAACTACCCGGGGACAGCAATTATTTATGCTTAAGCATCACGAAAACTACTCCGGAAAAGCTCTCTCTTAAGCCTTTTCAACTAAAACAGGAGATGAAATAATGATGAAAACCCTGGAAACAGAGATTGTAATTGTCGGCTCCGGCCCCGCGGGCGCGACTTTAGCTAAAGAACTCTCCCTGGCAGGCAAGAAAGTCGTATTAATCGAACGCGGCAGGCGGGAAATCAAACTCGGCAGGATGCGTGATGGCTTAAGGTTCTATGAGAAACACACTTTCCAAAAATCAAAAGAAGGCACTATCATTTATGGAACGAATATGGTCGGCGGGACTTCCGTTGTCGCCTCGGGAAACGCGCTCCGCTCTTCGCAAAAAGATTTTCTTGATCTCGGAATAGACCTGGAGAACGATTTTCTCGAAGCGGAACGGGAGCTCAAAGCCGCCCCCCTGCCCGATAAATGCATTTCTGAAGGCGTTCTTAAGATCCTGGAAAGCGCGCAGGCTTTAGGGCTGGGGCCAAAACGTATCCCTAAATTTATCAATCCTGAAAGATGCAAAGTTTGCGGATATTGTGTTATGGGTTGTAAATACAATGCCAAATGGTCGGCGGTAAATTATGTCGATCAGGCGGTAAAGAACGGGACTTCGTTACTGACGCAAACCAGAGCAATAAAGATACTGTCTGCAAACGGTAAAGTCAAAGGAATAGAAGCTGCCGGGCCTGACGGACCCGTGAAAATTATGGGCAATACCGTAATCATATCGGCCGGCGGCATCCAAACCCCGATAATCCTGCAAAGATCGGGAATATTGAATGCAGGGAAGAAAATGTTTTGCGATCCTTGGATGACTACATATGGAATCACTAAAAACCTGGATCAGGTAAAAGGAGTGAACGCGCCTGGTTATGTCTTAAAACCCGGAAGGTTTATTCTGTTCCCTGTAATTGACCCACCCGTGCAATTTCTGCTCTATACCGGATTCAGGAACTTATTGAAGAACTCCTCTAGGCATAGAACTCTGGGAATGATGGTGAAGATAGCGGATGAATCCATAGGTAGAGTGAATGCCGACGGCTCTATCGAAAAAGCGATGACTTCAAAGGACAAAGAAAAGTTCAAAGAAGGGAACAGTATAGTCAAGGAAATACTGATCAAATCCGGCGCAGACCCGAAGTCTGTTTTTACCATCAAACAAATACGCGGCCCGCATCCCGGAGGAACGGCGGCTATCGGAGAAGTGGTGAATAAGAACCTTGAGACGGAAATAAAAAATCTTTTTGTCTGCGATAACAGCGTGCTTCCTACAGCTCCCGGGTTACCGCCGATCCTGACGATCATTGCTTTAAGTAAATGGCTGTCAAAGCGATTAAGCACTAAATAAAGGATGAAATGAACGCCTTCTCTTTCTCGGGATTACTGGTTCTAATCTCCAGCCTGTTCTTCGGTTTCTTTGTTTTTTTGAAAAATCCGAAAAATAAGATTAACCGGCTTTGGTTGATTTTTTCTATAGCCGTTTCCTTGTGGGGATTGGCCGCATTAAAGATCGGTTTGATTCCGCAGGAAAAAAAAGAACTGGCTCTTTTGTGGTGGCGCATAACTTATTTAGGGATCATCTTTATTCCCGTTCTTTTTTACCATTTTGTCCATGCCTGGCTCGGAATTAAAAAAAATCTATTCTTAAACCTATTCTATTTTTGGGGCCTTTTTTTCTTTATCCTGGAATGGACTCCTTGGGCTGATTTATTTTACGGATTAAATACTCTCACTTTCGTATTCTCGGCTGTCTACATAGTCCGGCCCGCTACAGCCCTATTTACTTTTTTTGTGTTATCCTGGACCGGTATTATTTTTTATAGTCACTATAAACTATATCAAGCCTTTAAAGAATCCACCGGACAAATAAAAAATCAGATTAAATATTTCTTTCTTGGTATAGCGATAGCGTTTACCGGAGGCGGGGCTACTTTTTTAATACCATTCGGAATCAATCTTTATCCATTTCTTAATTTCGCCGTCCCTCTTTATCCGGCGATCATGGCCTACGCGATCCTCCGCTACCGGCTCATGGACATAAAAATTGTCTTCACCCGCGCCGGTATCTTTTTGGCGGTCTATACCGTTGTTTTAGGTATACCGTTTATCATCCTTAAATACACCGGATCGGGATTACTCGCTACCAGTTTTGCGGTAGTTTCTGCCACAATCGGACCGTTAATGTACCGTTTTCTGCAGGTAAAAGCGGAATCTGTTATTCTTGCCCAGCAGCATCGTTATCAAAAAATACTCTTGCAGACCGCCATCGGTATGGTCACCGAACACAACCTGGATAAACTGTCGAAACTTATCGTCTACATCCTGAAGAATGCGATCCGGATCAATTTCGCCGCGATCTTCATCAAAGACAAAAAAAGCAACTTATATGCTTTACGGTCGATACGCGGAGAATCGAATATCGGGAAATGTGTCAAAAACTTCCACGCCGATGACCCCTTTATCGTTTATATCAAGAGAAAGCTGGAAAGCTCTTTTCCGGAAGAAGCGCCCCGGGAAGTAATGCAGTCCTCCAATATAATTTTCCAGGCAAAAGCCATTATTCCGATATCGATCGGGGATGAACTTATCGGGTTTGTGTTCCTGGGGGAGAAAATCAACAACCAGCCGTATACCGACGAAGATATCAATGTTTTCAGAATACTTTCCCGCCAGGCCGCCCTGGCCATAGAGAACTGCATTTTCTTCGAAGAGTCAAAGGATATGCAGCAACGGATGTTTGCCGCGGAGAAGCTTGCCTCCATAGGCGGGATGGCCGACGGCATCGCCCATCAGATAAAAAACAGACTTAATCTGTTCTCCCTGGCAGGCGGAGAATTGAAACTGGAAATAAAAAGCTTTGCGGAAAAACACAAAGACCTGCTTGGCAATACCCCGGAGTTGAATGAAACGTTCAAATATATCAATGAAATATCATCTTCCATCATCGATAATGTCCAAAGGACTGACGGGATTATCAAAGGGATCCTCGATTTTGCGAAAGTGGAGAACAAAGAGAATCTCTTCGGTAATTTCCCATTTAAAGAAATAATCGAACTCTCCTCCCGTCTTTTAATGCTCAAACACGAAGCCAATTCCCTGCCTCTTACCTTAAGAATCGACGGGAAAGAAGAGATTTACGGATTCAAGGCGCAATTGATCGAGGTCCTCTATAATCTGCTGGACAATGCCTACGAAGCGATCCAGGAAAGGAAAACGCATCCTAACGCAAAAGAAACCGGACCTTTTGTGCCGGAGATAAAAGTAGATTTGACACATACGCAGGAACTTCATATAATAAAAGTGTCGGACAACGGTATCGGGATAAAAGAAGAGAATAAGCATAAAATATTCGCTCCCTTCTTTACCACTAAAACTTCCTATAAATCCGGCTCCGGCATAGGAGTATATGTAGTAAAGAGGATCATAGAAGAAAACCATAAGGGCAAGATCCGCTTTACTTCAACTTATATGCAGGGAACTACTTTCATCATCGAATTGCCGAGACCGGCAATGAAATAAGGAGGCGAAATGAATGTCCTCATAGTGGATGACGAAGTTGAAGCCGCTAATTTCTTCGGCGGTTTTCTTAGACGGCTTGGTTTAAACGTGGAAAAGGCAAATTGCGGACAGGAAGCGCTCAAACTCTTCAGCAGTTATAAACCTGAATGGGTCTTCCTGGATTTCAAGATGTCGGATATGAACGGGCTTGAGCTCTTAAAAAAGATGAAAGAAATAAATGCCAACATAAAAGCCATACTGATCAGCGGCAGAGAAGATAACTCTATCAGAGACGAAGCGCAGGCGCTGGGCGTAAGCGATTATCTTGTCAAACCCATAGATTTGGATAAAATACACGGGATAATCAAAAAACACATCCCGGAGCAGAACACTATAAATTAACTGTGTTGTTTTTACCAACAAAGCATCGTTTCTCCAACAAACGGAGGCTAAAATCACAATGACACCCGAGATGAAAAAGAAAATACTTATCGTAGACGATGAGATCGAATCGCTGGCCTACCTGGGACAGATACTTCTTCGGGAAGATTATTATGTGATATACGCTAATAACGGCGCCGATGCCATCTCTTTAGCCATACAGCACCTGCCCGATCTTATTATTTTGGATATGATGATGCCGGGCATCGAAGGAAGCGAAGTCGCTACCACGCTAAGGGAAGACCCCACTACAAAAGATATCCCCCTCCTCATTGTAAGCGGGGCGATATTAAGCAAGAATGATCAAATACCGAACAATGCGCCCGAACACAATCAATACGTACTGGCAAAACCGATAACGCCTTCCGAGATCATCGAATTAGTCCAGAAAATACTCTTAACAAGACATTAATTGTTTCTTATAGTTCCGGCTTCAAGAATACTTTTACGCAAGTTTCTTTATCGCGCCGATCAACTCTTCAAGATTAAACGGTTTCGTTATATAGATATCCGCGCCGATAACCCTGCCGACAATACGGTCGGCATCGCTCACCTTACCGGTCAACATTATGACCGGGAGTTTGCTGAAAACAGGATCGCTGCGGACGCTTTTACAAACTTCTTCCCCATTTAGTTTGGGAAGCATAACATCCAGGACTACCACATCCGGATTCTCACTCTTTATTTTTACCAACGCCTCTTCCCCGTCAAAAGCGGTGATCACTTCATAGCCGTTGGCCTCGAGAATACGCTTAACGATCTTTAAAGAGTCCACTTCGTCATCAACGGCAAGTATCTTCTTCTTCAGACCGGAATTATTATTCATTTTTTTAATCCTTTATGCTCTGCAAACCAGAATCTTTGTGGATTCAGCTCTCCCCGCACACCGGACCTGTCTTTAAGAATTCCCCGTCAATCCCTGCGCATCGAGTAGAACTTTTTCTTAGAGCAAGGCACGGGCATCTCCTTTACCACCTTGAACCCCCAATGCTCGTATTTACTCACATTGTCCCGGCTCTGGGTAATGAGCGTGCAGGGAAGATTATCTTTCCTGGCCGCCTCCAGCATCGGCCTGATCAATTGCGAGGAATACCCCCGGCCGATGAACTGCGGGCGCACCGCCACTAAATGCAGATACCATTGCGGATCTTTTCCCAAGTCTTCGGTCAACGCAGAGATAACGTCATTTACCGTCTGCAACTTCCCCATAGTCCCGGAGCAGGAAAAATCCCCTTCAAAAAAAGGATCCGCATCTTTGTCCTCGGAGTGGTCCATCCGGGGCGGAAACCAGATGCTCACGGCCTCCAGTAACGGAGAAAAAGCGTGCCTTACCGCCTTGGGCTGACAAGATGTAACAAGAGAGCGAAAAAACCGCTTCTTCAGCTGAAGATGCCCGGGTTCGCCGGCAAAGATAAAGTTACCGATGGGATCGTTATTGGAAATGAATGCCTCCGCGGACGCATCGGCCATCTCATTGATCCGGCTCAACGGCACTTCATAAAGCATCTTTTCCTCTCCTCATCCATTATTTCCCCGCAAAAAAACAACAAGACGCTGTTGCTAATCCTTTTATTCTCCTACGCAGAAGACCACGAGATGAATGCGCGTGGGTATAAAAGAAGGTGGCTGCTTCGGAGGAATTTCGCTCAAGTAGCAGATAAACCCCGGGCTGCAGCCTGGGGAGCTTCATTAACAATAAGTTCCGTAACAATTCTTTCATTATAGTTCTATTTCATCCCTGTTCCGCTAACCCGTAAAGGTTTTTTTATTTTCTGTGTTCTGTTGCGTTGATTGTATTTACTGTGGACTATCGACTATCATTGCTGTCCCAATTAGCAAAAAGATAGTTCAAGTTGCAAAGGGCGAAAAGTTTTAGAGCTATTGGAATGGAACGGCGCATTGAGCCAGTCCCAAAGATTGCGTTTCGAAAAAAGGTTTGTCGGTAAAATAGCGCAAAGGGTATAAAGAGACCAAGAGAAATTGGATTTAAATTTCAAGTAGCTTAACATTAAATAAGTTATTAAAGCGACCCATAATTGGGACAGCAGAGCGTTTTTTGAGGTACCTAAGAAGCTTTTTACTTTTAGTTGTTGCTTGATACATTTGAAAAACAATTCAATCTGCCAGCGTTCTTTGTAAATCCGGGCAATAGTAGTGGCTGCCCAGCGAAAATTGTTAGTGAGGATGACAATAGATTTTCCTGTTGCAGGGTCTATGGAACGGATACGGCGCAAATAACCGGAAAACTTTTGTTTTGACCAAAAGCCTGTGCATTTGATTATCTGATCTGAAGATATGTTATTCAGGCCGATGATATTATTACGCCGGACGACTTTATAATGGATGTCGGTTTTAAGTCTGGTTACAAAGTAAACGCCTTTGTCGACGAGGGCCTGGAACCAGGCGAAGTCTATATATCCACGGTCGAAGATAGCGACATCGCCTTTTTCAAGAGGTATAGAAGGGGCTATTTTTTGTTCAGGGACTCTACCGGTAGTAACAATCATAAAGGCAGGTAAATAACCGGAATGGTTCAATTTAACATGTAGTTTAACCGCTCCTTTGGTAGCACGGAACTTGGCCCAGTTATATAGCGAGAGACAAAGATCTATAGTGGTTGTATCTATACTATATAAAGGGTTTTTGAATCTGAACTTATGCCGCGTGGCTACCGATTGACATTTGGACAGCATAGAATAAAAGATCTTTTGAAACAGTTCATGGGAACGGTGTTCATTTGCGTAAGCCAAGGTTGAGCGGTGGATAGGCTTAACCCCCAGATGATATAGATATTTGGATTGAGTTGCCAGTCCTGCTTCAACACCGCGCAGGCTGTCTTGACCGGCCAATTGGCCGAAAAGCATAGAGACAAAGTGATTCCAGGAGCTAAACCCACGGGCATGGTATTCCGTCCCAGTCTCGGAAACGGCTTTCTGGAATTCATGTCTCGAAAACATTTTTAGCATTTGTCCCAAGATTGTGTTATGATGAGCCATAGCCTAATCCTCCTTATTTGCCGACGGACATCGGCGGGATTGTGTTGGTTCTCATAAACAATCTTAAGGATGTGATTAGGCTTTTTCAATTCTTATTTTGGACACAAGTGATAGCTAATAGTCCATAGACCACAGTAAATACAAAGAAAAATATAGAACTGCCGCTTTTCCCGCCCTCTTATTCAAGACTTATTTGCGGCGGGATCCCGTATCCTTCTGAACTCTTATTCTAGAGATACGGGACGACCGCTTGAGCCACCTCTCCATATCCATAAAAACCGGTTCTGGGTTTTAGGTTCTCGGTTCTCGAAAAAGTTGTATAAATTATTCACGAAAACCGATTACCGAAGATCCAAAACCGGCTGTTTGTTTTTCCCAGCCCCCAGCACCAAGAACCCAGAACCAAAAGTAAAGAGCCTATACTTCATTAACACCTACGCCGGAACGAAGAGCTGCGTAAAGATACGGGTGATGATATTGCTCGCCACCTGGTAGGAATAGTTGCAGAAATTCACGAAAGAGAATTTCTCAAAGATAAAATTGAACATCAGGGCCAGCAAAAAGATGTTTATCATATAGATGAACGAGAACCCGAAGATGTAGTTGCCTTTTAAGAAATCGCCTTTCTTGGCGCGCATAGTCTTGGCGCTGAAGATCAAATGCAGCGTCAGGGTAAAGCCGCTCAAGAATACCAGGTACCCGGTCAGGTCTTTCCAGAACAGGGATACCAAAGGAAAAAGCATAAACAATACCAGCGTGTAAACAGGCAGCAGATACGGAGCGACGCGGACCAGCGGTTTGAAGAACCTGAACAGGAACTCCACTATTTTGTATCCGCCGCGGTAGATCACCGCCGGTTCCCAGATAAAATGATGAATGATCAGCAGGCTAAGCACGCCCGACCAGAAGTAAACGCGGTCGGCGCTGTCGATCAGAGAGAGTTCGTTGATAAAAGCCGCGGAAACGGTGTAAACGAAAGGTAAAAGCAGCAAGCCAAGGACAAATTTGGTTATGCCGAAAAGCTTCTGTCCCAGTTCCGCCAGTTTTTGCCTGAATCCGCCGCCTGCCCCTCCCTCTTCGCCAATGCCCGGTTCTAATACCGGTTCGGAAACAGAAGGATCGCCGCTAAGTTCAGGTAAGTCGTTCATAGTTATTCATGTATGGCCTTAAGGCCTGCGGGATAAGGATTGAACCGTCCGCCTGCTGGTAATTCTCCAGGATGGCGATCATCGTGCGCGGCATAGCCAGCCCCGACCCGTTAAGTGTATGCACGAACTCCACTTTCTTGGAATCTCTCCTGCGGAAACGTATGTTTGCCCGGCGCGCCTGGAATGCCTCGAAATTACTGCAGCTGGAAACCTCCAGCCAGGCGTCAGCCCCCCCGGCATACGCCTCCAGATCATAACATTTAGCTGCCGAAAAACTCAAGTCTTCGGTGGAAAGAGCGACCACCCTGTAAGGCAGACCGAGCGTCTGCAACACTTCCTCCGCGTTGCCGACAAGCGACTCCAGTTCATCGTAAGAATTATCCGGCTTGACGAACTTGACCATCTCCACTTTGTCGAACTGGTGCACGCGGGTCAGGCCTTTCGTATCCTTGCCGTAAGAGCCGGCTTCCCTGCGGAAACAGGCGCTGTAAGCGGTATAATAAACCGGCAGTTTCTCTTCGTCCAGTATCTCATCGCGGAAGATATTGGTCACCGGAACTTCGGCGGTAGGGATCAGAAAGAGATCCTCGTCCTTAAGCCGGTACATATCGTCTTCCAGCTTAGGCAGCTGGCCGGTCCCGGTCATAGAAGCGCGGTTCACCAGGAACGGAGGGGAGACTTCCCCGTAGCCGTGTTTGCCGGTATGCATATCCAGCATAAAATTTATCAACGCCCTTTCCAGCCGCGCACCGGCATTCTTGAAAAGCAGGAAGTTGGAACCGGTCAGTTTGGTGCCGCGGGCGAAATCCACGATATCCAGTTTCTGGCAGATCTCCACGTGATTCAACGGCTTGAAACCGAACTTAGGCGGCTCTCCCCAGGTGCGCACGATCTGTTTATTTTCCGGTGCGCCGCGGGGAAGAGAAGGATGCGGAATATTAGGGATATTTAAGACCAGTTTGTTGACCTGTTCTTCCAGTACGCGCAATTCATCTTCCAGCACGTCTATTTTACCGGCGATCTCTTTCATCGCGGCGATGCGGCCGGAGGCGTCCTGTTTGTTCTTCAACAGCGCGCCGATCTCCGAACTGGCGGCGTTCTGCTGAGCGCGCAGGCCTTCGGTCTCCAACAAAACAACCCGCCTGCGTTCTTCCGCTTCAAGCAATGGGCCGATATCCAGTTTAGAGGCGCGTTCAGCCAGCGCTTTTCTTACCAGATCGGGATTTTCTCTTATGAATTTAATGTCCAGCATAGTTTATTAAAAACAGGTTCTGGGTTTTAGGTTCTGGGTTATGGGAAGAACTTAGAAACTAAAAATATAAATCCCATTATTATTCTTTTAGGTAAGGGTATACAGTATCAAGAATTTGTTTTTAGAACCGAGAACCCAGTACCCAGAAACCAGTTGTTTACCCCTTGATCACTCCCACGGGGCGCATACGGCAGACGCGCTTTGAAATGCCGGCTCGATGCACCGCATCCACGACGTCATTTACGTCTTTATAAGCCTGCGGCGCCTCCTCGACTAGAGTACCGCGGCCCGAAGCTTTGACCATTATACCTTTAGATTCCAAATCTTTCAAGAGAATCTCCGGATCTATGGTCCGCGTCGCTTCAGACCGCGACTTTACTCTTCCGGCCCCGTGGCAGGTGGTCCCGAAAGTCTCGCTCATCGCTTTTTCAGTGCCGGTCAACAGATAAGAATTCCTGCCCATATCGCCGGGAATGATCACCGGCTGGCCGATATGTTTATATTTCTCCGGCAGGTCCGGGTGTCCGGGCGCGAAAGCGCGCGTGGCGCCTTTACGGTGGACACAGAGTCTTTTTCTCACTCCACCTGCCTGATGCTCCTCTATTTTGGCGATATTGTGCGCCACGTCGTAGATCAGGGACATCCCGAGTTTCTGCCAGGAAACGCCGAAGACCTTCTCGAAAGCCAGACGCACCAGATGCATCAGGCACTGCCGGTTTGCCCAGGCGTAATTCGCCGCGCAGCGCATCGCCCCAAGATATGCCTTACCTTCCGGAGAATCCACCGGCGCGCAGGCAAGCTGGCGGTCGGGAACGTGTATATCATATTTCTGCAGGCAGGGCAGCATCTGCCGCACATAATCTTCGCAGACCTGGTAACCGAAACCGCGCGAGCCGGAATGGATCATTACGGTAACCTGGCCGAGATCCAGCCCCAATTCATCGCAGGCCCTGCTGTCGTAAAGCTGGTCGATAACCTGAACTTCTATAAAATGGTTGCCGGAGCCGAGCGTGCCCGACTGCGCCTTGCCGCGGGTGTAGGCCCGTTCCGATACGGCCCCCGGGTCGGCCCCCAGGATGGCGCCGCGCTCCTCGGTATATTCCAGGTCTTCTTCCGTTCCCCAGCCCCTGCCTACCGCCCAACCCGCGCCTTTAAGCAGGATATCCTTCTCTTCGTGCGCGCTGACCTTGATATCGCCTTTGGAACCTATGCCCGAAGGCACATCGGCGAACAAAGCATAAACTAATTTTTCTTTCTTATCTTTGATATCCTCGTAAGACAGGTTAGTCCTCAGCAAACGGATACCGCAATTTATGTCGAAGCCCACGCCGCCGGGAGAGATCACTCCTCCCTCCAGAGGATCGGTGGCGGCCACTCCGCCGATCGGAAAACCGTATCCCCAGTGAATATCCGGCATTGCCAGCGAGGCATTGACGATCCCCGGCAGGAACGCCACATTGGCGACCTGCTCCACGGCTTTATCCCGCAAAATATCCTTCAGCAGTTTCTCGTCCGCGTAAATGATCCCCGGCACGCGCATACCGGGCTTGGCGCTCTGCGGCAGACGCCAGCGGAAATCGTCTATCTTTTCTAATTGAGCCCCTTCGTTTAACGCCATACGCCTACCACCAGTATTTTACGGTATAATTAAGTTTAGCCTCGCCTTTGCCAGACACTGGAATATTGAATTCGACGCTCCCGGCATCTTTTTTGCTGAAACTATGCGAATTCTGGGTTATCTTCCAGTTAGCGGCGCGCTCCAAATGCTCTATTACCCTGACTTCAATGTTCTTTTCTTTATGGTTACGCAGTGATATCTCGATGCTCTCTTCCGACCAGTTCTCGCCCTGCCGGGAATTAATGACTTTTCTTTCCCCCACCGCGTCAAAGGCGTCCCCGAGTTTGATCTTCACCGTTTCTCCTTCCGGAGTATGGCCGAGGGAATCCTCCCCGACGAACTGCAGGCTGGAGTCCGCGTCCTGCTTATAGGCTTTGATACGGCCTTTAGGCAAAGGAACGCCGAGTTTACTTTCTTTATTGTTGCGCAATTCCAGCATAACGCTTATCTTCCGTTCACCTTCCGCGGCTCCCGGGTAAGGCTGCCCGCCGTTCTCGAAAATGAAAGTCTTTTTCACCGGGATATCCCCGGCGGAAAGCAAAGAGATCTGTTTAGTCTGGTTCTGCCGCACGGTGACCGGCCTGGGAAGCAAATAAATATGATACTCGAAGAACGCCTTCTCCTCGAATTGCGCCCCGGCCGCCGCCTTCATCTGCACGGCGTCATACATCACAACCGGCCTTTCTTCGGCGGCGCGGTTGACGTCGCCGGCGATCAATTTCAACACGGCATCCCGGTAATCTGCGCCGCTGCGATTGTCTATGCTCACCCATCCGGAGAGGTCTATCGCGGTATCGTCCTTATTTATTACCGCTATGTAATCCGCCAGCCAGTTAATGTTCCGCGCCAGATAAGAAACCTCCACCAATTGTTTCCCCTCCCGGTTACTGGAAAGCATCCAGCTTAAAGCGGGTTTACTGATCAGCCCTTGCGGCAATTCCGGAAAAGATATTTCTCTGATATTGTCGCTGCGCGAGATCAGGGATATCCCGGCGCTTGTGCGCAGGACCACGCTGTCCTGATCATAACTAAGCAATGTCCCGTCATAAGCCTTGCCTTCCCCGTTAAGCAGATGCACGGTATTGCCGAGATATTTTGAAAGCAGCTTGTCCGCGCTGACCAGGTCATATTCGTAATTCTGCTCCAGGATCAAGCAGCCGGCCGGATCGCTTAAATTCTTGAAATGCAGCGAAGTTGGTTCTATGGAAGCGGCCACGTCGTCGAAACGAAGATTGAAGACGCCTTTTTTGATTTCCAGGAAACGTTTATCTTTAACCAGGCCGAAATCCTGATTATAAACAGTCAACTCCACGCCTTCTTTTTCCGCCGCCGGAGCGGAACACACCGGGATCAATGATAGCACGATCAGAATGCCAAGAAGACGTTTCATAAATCCCTCCTGAATAATTACGCCGGTTTTAAACCGGCGGCTACATTTAAACATCAAAAACAACTTTTGCCTGCCAACTTTCTCCGTCACCGGAAATAGAAAGCTCGTGAAAAGTCGCGGCTTTGATCTCTATGTGTATCTCGCAGGAAGCAACGGGAAATCCGAAAACCTCGGCCTCCAGAGAATGTTCATTAAGACTGATTATCTTGAAATCGCGGAAGACGACTTCCTTGGAGGCGGAAAAGAAAAGGAGTTCATTAAGCCAGTTAACAAGAAGCTCTTCGCGGTCAGCGGCGTTCTGCGAGATATGTGTGGATACGCGCGCTCCTCCCTTGTCCCGGCGGGGATCGGCAAGGATCTCGAACATCGCGATGGCGGTATTTACGAACAGTTCCTCAAGGCTTTTCGCCCGCACCAGTATAGCCACGTCCGCGGTGTGCTCCAGCAACTCGTAATTACTGCCCGCCATACCTGCCCCCTTACTGTAGAGAGATATTTTACCATAAATCCGTGAATAAATATCCAGAAAAATCGCCAGGAAAATCAATCCTTGACCAACACGAAGTCCGGCTTTATAATTAATAAATACTACCCGTCAATACTAAAGGAGGCCACAAAATGAAGAAAGCCGTCCAGGTTAATAAGAAAACAAGGGCAAAGAAACAACTTTCCCGTTATTGCCGGTCCGGCAGAGTACTCTGGTAATTCTTTTATCTCTTTTTGCTTTCTAAAAAACAACTCCCCTGATTTATCCAGTTCATGAAAAAAGGCAGCCTTTTTCTGCCGGAAGGCACCGTTAAGCCGCCGGCATATCTTTTCAGTAAACTCGGACGCTACGTAGGCATCTCCACAGGCAGCGGAAATATCTACGCCTTATCTAAGGATACTTTCACGGCTCTGACCTCCTGGAATAAGGATATCTCGCGGCTGGAAATCCGGCCTACGGCAGCCGGCTTACGGCAATTATCAGAAAAACACGGCGTCCCCGCGGATATTACCGCGCTTTTCCCTCTTTCAAAAGACGACTACGGATACGAAAACAACTCTAAACCGCACTTCACCGACATCACGCTCAATATCACCTCTTCCTGTAACCTGCGCTGCAGGTATTGTTGGAATGACCGCGGCCACTACTCAAACGATAAATTCAGGGAATCGGCCGGTTCGCGTAACTGCCAAGAGCGAAATAGAGACGAGATGACTCCGGAAACAGCCCGCAAGGCCGTAGACCTGCTCCTCTCTCTAAAAGGCGAAGAGAAAGATTTAGTGGTGGATTTCTACGGTGGAGAACCTCTGCTGAATTTAGAGACTTTACTCGCGGCCGTAGATTACTGCCGAAAAAACCAGAAACGATGGAAAGTAAATTTTCATTTTCTCCTGGCCACCAACGGGACACTGCTTGTTCCGCGGGTCGCGCGCGAACTCATCACTCAAAGCGTGCAAATTGCCGTAAGCGTGGACGGCGGCAAGAATATACACGATCGCAACCGTCCTTTTGCCAACGGCAAAGGAAGCTTTTCGACTATCTCGGATAATCTGAAACGACTGTCTCCGGAAATCATGAAACGCCTTGTCGGACGCGCCACGGTCACTCCCCTGCACGCGCAGATGACGGGAATTTTTAACGACCTCCGGAAAATGGGATTCGAAAGAATGGAACTTTTCGAAAGTGAAGACGCTTGCCACCGCGTCAATAAACAGAGAGAAGCGGTTTTTTTCAAAACAAAGGCGCAATACGAACAACTTTGCCGGGAATATGAACGCCTTGCCCTGAAATACATCGCGGAAACCGTGTCCGGCAGACTGGATTACAAAAAGACTTTCTTCAACCGCTTTTTTAAACTCATGCAACGGCTCTATTACAATCACCGGGTAACCGGAGGATGCCCGGCAGCCCAGGGCCAGTTGGCAGTCAGCGCCGATGGCGGTATTTACCCTTGCACTTCTTTCTTGGGCATAAAAGAATTCGAATTGGGCAACCTCTATCGCGGCGGCCTGGACGAAAAAAAACACGCTAAATTCCTGACACAGGTCAAAAAAAGATTTACTAACTGCGGTTCCTGTGCCCTCTTCAGCCTTTGCCGCACTACCGGCTCCTGCCTGAACATAAACCACTACTTCAACGGAGATGTTTCCCAACCGCACGAAAAAAGCTGCCTGCTCTTCCGGGAAAAGATAGAACTGGCCGCAGCCGCGCTTGTTATTCTCAACGAGAAAATGCCGAAAAAACTGGAAGAATTATTCGGATTTGATCCGGTGGGACGCCGAGGAAATAAACTTTATTAAATTAAGTTCCCCGGGCTAATCCTTCGACCTTACTTAAGACAAGCGCCAGAGGTTCCTCTGTTACTTGAGCGGAATTCCTCCGAAGCCGTCCTACTCTTTACGCAACGATACGTTCCCATTCATCCTGCGCATTCATCCCGTGCTCTTCTGCGTAGGAGAATAATTACGCCGGTTTAAAACCGGCGGCTGCATTTAAACATCAAAAACAACTTTTACCTGCCAATTTTCTCCGTCACCGGAAATAGAAAGCTCGTGAAAAGTCGCGGCTTTGATCTCTATGTGCATCTCGTAGGAAGCAACGTTTCTATACTGCTTCCTACTTAAAAAAACGGTCTTACATCTTCACCACTCAGCATCAAGATTAGTCTTTTTACCAGAGTTAAACTTAACAAGCTTATTCCACTGGATTTCACCTGCAGAAGAACAATAATTCTTCGCGAACTCAACGGTGAATTTATTGATTACTTTTGAGTACTCTTTCATAAATTGATCATTTTTTACTCTCGCCTGGAAACCAAGGGGCTCGATAATCTTTATGTACAGATTACCGTCGCCAGAGATAAACGTCCAGAATCTCTGACCGCATAATTTCAGATAATCACCTTTGTCAGGAGCATCATCGATCCCATAGCAACAACCATTGACAGCTACGATATTCGCAGTCCTGGCATTAGTTCTCAATACTCGTTTTGCTTTAAGAAAATCATCTCTCATCTTAGCGATCTGCCTGCTATTTCCCCAATTCGGGCCTGATTTAATCGCTACGATATATTTAGCGCTTCCCTTTTCAAACTCCAAATCAATACCTTCAGCAGAAGATTTTCGACCCCTATAAACTTTACCACAGATGAATATTGCCAATTCCTCCAGAAATCCTCCGAACACGCCTTCTTCCTGCGAAGAAAGATAAGCATCCAATACTGTTTTTACAAGATCTTGCGCCGTCGCGATATTTTTAGCCTTAAAAAGATAGGGATTTTTTCTCTTTAGAACTAAATTTAATTTCAGTTTCAAAAGACTTTCTAGCCGTGCCTTATGAAATTTCTGAATATTCTGTCCAATGAAACTTACAATCTCGCTTTCGGTTACTTTCCCCATGCGCGACCTCTCTTGTCAGCAATAAAAGACTCAACGGATGGAATTTTCTTTCGTGCCATTGTTACATAATCAGCGATGATATCTACACCTACAGAATTTCTATGTAATTTAAAAGCTGCTTCACAAGTAGTTCCCGCTCCGGCAAACGGATCAAGAATCCAATCGCCCTCTTTCGTAAATAACTTTATAAACCATTCCGGAAGCGCTCTGGGGAACGTAGCACTATGATTCTTATTCCCGGTTTCAGTCGCTAGATGCAACACATTCGAAGGATAAGCTTTCTCGCGGCCGACCCAATTTGCAATATTCTTTCCAAATCCGCTCCCTACCTTCGAATCAAAACGAACAATATCATTCTTCCCCAAGCTTTTGAGCCTTGTTTTCGCCCAATCCCCCATCGGGACCATGACGTTATCCTGATACATATGAAAATTCTTGGTTTTATTAAATTGAAGACATCTTTCCCAAGCATCACGAAAACGATTGGGCCATTTACCGGGGTGACAATTTCTTTTATGCCAAATATATTCTTCCGTCCAAAGCCATCCTTGTTGTCTCAATTTGAGGATAAGTTCAAGAACATAAGTATGTCTCTCCCCATTTACCACTCGTTCCTTTATATTGAGTATAAAAGATCCCGTCGGCTTAAGTACTCTCAGGAATTGCTCACTGCGCGGCAAGAACCACTCAACGTACCTATCGGGCTTAATCCCTCCGTAAGTATCCGTTCTACTGTCGGCATAAGGCGGCGAAGTGACAATAAGGTCAAAATGATTATCTGGAAAATCTTTAAGGACTTCCAAACAATCTCCCCTTAGAATATCCGTCTTTACTTCTTTTGCTATCCCGTGTGTTGCAGTAATCATAGTCCCGTGTTGATCCATAAACATAAAAACCTTCGCCTTTGAGGCGAAGGTTTTAGTTATATTAAAGTGGCAGTTCCCCCTTCAAACGATACCACTCTAAGTTATCTTCTTTTTTATACACCCACTCCTCCGGAATGTCAAGCAGCATATTTCTTATTGCTCTATCGCCAGGATAGTATTAACTACCCCAATATAGATTTATTATAAGATTTCTGGATGATTAAACAAGGATTTTCTAAGGATCGAATTGCCTCACATTAAATGTTACCGAAGCAAAAATACAATTGAATCGTTGACTCATAATTCATGTTACCCAAGAATATGACAACTAAGGGGGTAAATTATGGGTCCGGATTCAAAGAAAG
>Ga0074198_1000300_pt1 | contig 60159 bp, 54 predicted proteins | sample EPASupsiteSAE323_FD_64527 | JGI IMG/M metagenome (GOLD analysis project Ga0074198, IMG submission 64527) | Bioremediated contaminated groundwater from EPA Superfund site, New Mexico - Sample SAE3-23 | ecosystem: Environmental > Aquatic > Deep subsurface > Groundwater > Contaminated ... | reverse complement strand
ATGCTATTGAATGGCTTATTTTTAGATATGTCTCTGAATTGATATAAACCGGATATTCCATCAATCCGTCCATAGTAGCCACCACTCCACCTGCTTCACTGTTCTCAAGCGGAACCAGACCGGTAATACCCGTCTTTATTACCTCCTGAAATATCCTGCCGATGGATGAAACAAGACAGATATTTCTATCCATTTTTAACGCCAGATCATGAGAAAATGTTCCTTCCGGCCCTAATGTAATCAGTGTCATTAATGTACCATGGATAGGATCAGATCATCTGTCTCTTTTTGTGCCTGTTCACAAAACACACCAAACCACTCTCTGGATGCCAGGAATTCGGTAGAAAATGCATCTGAATTACCTTTTGATATGATCTCATCAATCTCTCTTGCAGTAATAAGGCATGCATTCAGGACTGAAGGAATATATGGATTCAGACAGAGAATATCACAATACAGATCTGGATTCTGGGAAAGGATCCTCCCGGCTATGCCTGTCTCTATTCGATAAATCGGACTTATATATGGTTCGGTATCAGCAGGAGATATTGATAATCTTCTCATGGTTCCAGCAAGAAGAAGAGCCTTAAAATGGGTAAGTCCCTGTATTACTGCCATCATCCTGTCATGATCTTCAGGATTTGTCACAGTAACCCTTGCTCCCTCATCTTCAAATATTGATCTTAAAAGATCAAAATCTTCTTTATTACAGCGTGCAGGAGTAGCAACAATCGTCTGGCCATTAATTGAACCAATACTCGGTCCAAACATGGGGTGTAGCCCGATTACCCTGGCTGACGATTTCAGCATAGCTTTGACCTGTTCTGATTTTAGGGATGTCAAATCGGTGATGAGTTGGTTTTGTGAAAGAAACGGCAGTAATGTTTCAATAACTGAAATTGTATCTCTTATCGGGACGGATATCACAACAATATCAGCGGTTTTTGCAATATCTTCATTTGTAATTTCAGTTCTTCTTCCGGAGATAATTACATCATGCCCTGCATCTCTGAAAACCCTGGCAAATAAACTCCCCATACCCCCGGTTCCACCGATAATTCCTACCTTCATGCTACTTCTCAATTATATGCTCATCAATAGCCATTCCAAAATGACGCCCGCCTTTTCCTATTTTTCCAAGGATAATGTCACCCACAGCTAGAGATGAAACTGATATTGCACTGCCTCCGGGACTGACCAGGCGGATTGTTTCAGCGTTCTGAAGAATTACTGATAATTCCTGACCGCTGGATTCAGCTTCTATAAGAAGAAGAGGACGGCGTTCAATTTTTACCCGTCCAACTGTGGCTTCACGACAGGTTCCATCTGCATTAACAATATTTATCAGGTCTCCTGCTTTAATGTCAGCAAGGTATGCAGTTTTTTCATCTGTAACCTGTAGATATGCATGAACCCCTCCTGCGTTGACCCTGAAAGGCCTTGGTGCTACGTATGGGTTTTGCAAGGTCTCTGCATGCACCAAAAAGAACCCAAATGAGGTGTTTCCTACAAGCATACCCTCACCATCCGTCATAAGAGAACAGGTATCAACACAGACTCTTTCTCCCATTCCTGCCGGCTGAATTTTTGTAATTGTAAGTTTGTTCAGGTCAAGTCTGCATGATACTGATCTTATCAATCCTGCAATACTTCTGATAAGATCCGGATCATCTGTTTTCAGCAGAATTCCACTCACACCTTTCTCAAGTACTTTTAGCGCTAATTCAGCCTCATTCATATTTGAGACTGCAGCTATTACATTATCTCCACAGGCAACAAGGTTTTCAAGAGGAATGATGGTCCAGTCAGGGGTATGAACAATTACCCGTCCTCTCTTCGCTGCATCCATAGCATCTTCCTGGTCCTTAGTACTCTTGATAATAAATTCTGTGATATCTTTTCCAAGGACCAGATCACCATCAGGTGCGATAACAAATATTCTCCCAAGTTCTCTGAGAGGTACTGCTGAATCTGCAATTGCACCATTTGCTCCTGATTCGAGAGCCGCAATTGCCAGTTCTTTATTCCACGGTCTGAGATCTACATAGAGGTGTTTCATTATCAGACTCCGGCAGGGTTCACACCTTCGTGTACTACTTTAGAGATATTAGAGACAAATCTTGCTACATCGTCACGTTGGAAGGAGTTTCTTCCCATACAAACCCCGGAACAACCGGCAACATGAACAGCATCATAAATCGATCTGTATGAATCATTATCCTCTCCTTTTTCCCCTCCGGCAATCAAGACAGGGATTGAAGAAGCTTCAACAATTTTACGAAAAGATACGGGATCTCCGGTATAATTTGTTTTAACAAGATCCGCACCCAGTTCTTCAGCAACCCTCACAGCATGGCCTACATGTCCAGGATCTGTGGGATTGATACCCTTGCCTCTTGGGTAAACCATTGCGAGTAAGGGAATTCCCCACCGGTTACACTCCCTTACAACCTGTCCGGCCGATTCTAGCATCCTTGACTCCTGTGCTGCACCCAGGTTTATATGGATAGAGACTGCATCTGCTCCAAGAGAGATTGCTTCTTCCACCGTACATATGATCACTTTATCATTTGGATCAGGATTCATGCTTGTACCTGCTGAAAGATGAATAATAAGTCCAATATCTCTCCCTTTCCTTCTGTGTCCGGTTTTAACTAATCCTTTGTGCAGGATAATAGCATTAGCCCCGCCTTCTGATACTGCACCAATCGTTTCAGGCATTTGAAGCAGACCATCTATCTGCCCAAGTGTCATTCCATGATCCATTGGGATAATTACCATCTTGCCAGTATTACGATCCATTATTCGTTCAAGCCTGATGAGTTTACCAATCATATCACTCCACCTTTAAGCATCTCATTGATCTCTGTTGCACTTCTTCCTTCATGCACTATCATCGCACATGCCCTGACAAAAGCTGCAGGATTATTATGTTGAAATGCATTCCTTCCTATGGAAATACCACAGGCCCCTCCTTCCATGGACCCTTCTATTAACTCCAGGGTTGTAAGATCATCTGTTTTGGAACCTCCTGCTACGACTACTGGTGCAGGACAGCCTCTTGTTACTTCTCTAAAAGAGTCAGGATCTCCGGTGTAGTTTGTCTTTACCAGATCCGCACCCAGTTCAGCTGCAACACGTGCGGCTAACCTTACATGTTCTACAGCATGTTCATCTGATATTTTTCTTCCTCTTGGGTACATCATGGCGAGAAGCGGCATTCCCCATTCCATACACTCAATAGCAACTTTTCCCAGATCTGATAGCATCTGGGATTCTGAATCTGCTCCGATGTTTACATGCATTGATACTGCATCGGCACCCATCTTCAAAGCGTTTGTTACCGAGTTTACGAGGACTTTTTCATTAGGATCAGGTCCTATTGATGTGGATGCTGAAAGATGTAATATCAATCCGACATCATGTCCTCTCTGCCTGTGTCCATGAAGAGCAAGTCCTATGTGTCCTAGAACTGCATTCGCTCCACCTTCTGCTACGGCATTAACGGCATCAGGAAGATCCCAGAGACCATCTATAGGTCCAAGGGTTACCCCGTGATCCATCGGAACGATTATTGTTTTTCTCGTGTTGCGATTCATGATTCTTTCAAGTCTGATATCTTTACCTCTCATAACAGATCACTCCATTCAGGTACGAGTAATCAACTCAATACCTAAAAAATGTATAAAAACTAAAAAAGACAAAATAATTTATTAAACTAACCGGTTTTCTTACAAAACCAGACATAGTAACAGGAGATAAATTACCTTTCATTCCTCCAGGATTTATCTTCTGACATAATGTCATAATTAGGGGTTAGTTCGTTTTGATATAAATGTATCTTAAGAATGCCATGCTATAGCATGGCATGGCAATCTGCTAATTATCAAATCGTTTAAGCACGCATAAAAAAAGTATCTATTATTTTTTTGATTTTTTAATTCTTATTACATCCCCCATGGTAGTGTTAAGCCGTGTATGTTGAAGACTACTACTCTCTGATTCGGATGATTCTATTAATTTTAAACCCAATACCTTTTCCAGTTTTTTCCTCACATCATCTTCGGGAATCAGTTCGCCTTTCTCGATTTTTTTAACCAGAAGTTCACGTTCCATCATGGCAAGTGCGAGATCCTTAGAGGTCATACCCAGTTTTGTTCGTGCCTCTTTAATCCGGTCAGCATAATCCTCAACAAGGTCACCTCCCATCTGGTCAAACATATCCCGGTTCTTATTCGAAGATACAATCCTCTGTCCTGATTGATCGAATACTTTTACAGGTTGTGCTGTTGCCGACCTTTGCGGTGGCTGTATTTCAACACCATATTTTGCGCAGGCATTACACACCATCAGCTCAGCCCCTTCGATCTTGATCCGTTTCAGGGGGCCTTTGCCTTCTGCGCCGCACATTTCACACTGCATTTTCGCAAACATCATATAGTCACTTATCCCTATATACCTGATTGATCAGATGGCAGGAACTGCCCGTACTCCGGATGACATGAAGACACCAGAAGAACTGTACCGGTACCTTATCGACCGTGTTTCAGGAATGGAATCACAAAACCAGGAGTTAAAAGAAGAGATAAGACAACTTGAATCTGATAAGAGATATATTGAAACCCAGAAGATTCGTTATGAGCGTGAGGTTAGAAAACTGAAGAGCGAGATAGAGCATCTTAAAACTCCACCGCTTATCGTTGGCACAATTACCGACATTATTGATTCCGGCCGGGTTGTAGTCAGATCTAGTGCAGGCCCCAGATTTTTAGTCCGCGTCTCCCAGTCGGTAGATCCTGATTTATTAAAGGCTGGAATGAGATGCACGCTGAATCAGCAGTCACTCGCAATAGTGGAAGTATTGCCGAGTACTTATGACTCGCAGGTCTACGGAATGGAACTTGTGGATGCTCCATCTGAAACTTATGAAGATATTGGTGGTCTGGAAAAACAGATAATGGAGATCAGGGAATCTGTCGAACTGCCAATGACCAGACCTGATCTCTTTGAAAAAATAGGTATAAACCCACCTAAGGGGGTACTTCTTTACGGTCCTCCCGGGACTGGAAAGACATTGCTGGCCAAGGCAGTCGCCCATGAAACTCATGCGGTCTTCCTCCATACGGTAGGGTCAGAATTAGTTCAGAAGTATATCGGAGAAGGAGCACGTCTTGTCAGGGAACTTTTTGACCTGGCTAAAGAAAAAGCGCCTTCAATAGTCTTTATCGATGAGATTGACGCCATTGGTGCTTCACGAACAGAAGCAATGACATCTGGTGACCGTGAGGTTCAGAGAACCCTTATGCAATTACTGGCTGCAATGGATGGTTTTGAACCTAGAGGAGATGTAAAGATTATCGGTGCAACCAACCGGATAGATATCCTGGATGCTGCATTATTAAGGCCGGGAAGGTTTGACCGGATAATTGAGATCCCTCTTCCGGATACTGAAGGAAGATATGCTATCCTGAAAGTTCATACAAGAAATATGAACCTCTCTGAAGAAGTGGATTTATTAGAGGTAGCAAGACTTACAGAGGGGCGGAATGGTGCCGATCTTAACGCAATTTGTATGGAAGCAGGTATGTTTGCGATAAGGAAAGAACATAATCACGTATGTTACGAAGATTTCCTGACTGCACTAAATAAATTCAGATATGACTTTGAGAAAGGTAGCCGTATAAGTACTACAAGTGGAATGTTTGCCTGAATTCAGTCAGGTGTTTTTTTTAAATTATCAGGTAAATTTCCCTGGATAGGATAAATATCCCCGGAGTATTCTTCTTTTAAACACCATACTTCAAAGATGTATCCTCCATAAAAGTTTTCAGGAGTAAAGGATTCGTCATTTAATGGGTGGCAATAAAAGCGCATAATATCTCCATCACCCCCGATCCATATCCAGAGTTTCCATGGCCATGGATTGGAAAATGGTTTTTCCCGTGAGATATATCTCATTTTAGCCATTGCATGTGTACAACATATTCCCGGAGAGACCTCAAAAAGATATACAGAACTATAACGTCTGATGAAATATCTTAAATCAGATGCCAGAGAAAGCGCAGAAGAAAGAGAATTTATTCTGATGTAAATTCCTACAGAGATCTCAATAGGATCATAAAAACGTAAAGCCTGCCAGGCAGTTTCAGATCGTCTCAGTTCCTGATATAATCTGATTCCATGTCTGCCGGCAATAAGCAGGTTCATAAATTAACGGTACATCCGTTCTTCCGGATTCTGACTCTCCCCACCTACTTTTATAATAGCCTCTTCGAAATCCTGACCCGTTATCCTGAATGCTGACTTTCTAACCGCCAGCATTCCTGCTTCACGACATACTGCCTGAATCTGGGCTCCGGTAAAGCCTTCTGTACTGTCTCCTATACTTTTTAGATCCACATCGGATTCCAGGGTCATGTTCCGGGTATGAATTTTCAGTATATCCTCACGTGCCCTTGGATCAGGGACAGGAATCTCAATAATTCTATCAAATCTTCCTGGCCTTAAAAGAGCGATATCAAGCATATCCACCCTGTTTGTCGCTGCCATTATTCTGACATCCCCCCGGTTATCAAATCCATCCATCTCAGCCAATAGTTGCATCAGGGTCCGCTGGACCTCTGCACTTCCACTGGTACCGTCATTAGTTCTCGTTGTTCCTATTGCATCTATCTCATCAATAAAGAGGATTGAAGGAGCTTTATCTCTAGCAAGTGAAAAGAGTTCTCTGACCATCTGTGCTCCTTCCCCGATGTATTTATGTACGAGTTCACTCCCGCTCATCCTGATAAAAGTGGCCTGTGCATTATGAGCAACAGCCTTTGCAAGTAGTGTCTTCCCGGTGCCGGGAGGACCATAGAGAAGAATTCCTTTTGGTGGTTCAATTCCGATCCGTTTAAAGACTTCAGGTCTTGTAAGGGGGTATTCAACCGCCTCCCTGATCTCTTCAATCTCATCAGAAAGCCCACCTACAAATTCAAAGCTTACAGATGGGGACTCATCAAGTTCCATCACCCTGACCCTTGAATCATAAGTTTCTTCAAGGATCTTTACAACAGATAAAGCGTTATTTACTGCAACTTTACTGCCCGGATGAAGAAAGGGTCTGAATTCTTCAGATAAAACTGTAATATACTCCTGGTTGTTGCCCATCTGACGCAGATAGATCTCCCCGTTGGAAAAGATATCAACAACAACTGCAACAAAGAGAGGCATTCTTTTGAGTTGGGAATTCTCACGTTTTAATATTGAATTCTCTTTAATGAGTTCTTCCGTTCGTATCGATAACTCAAGGTTCTGGGCCTCTAATTCCTGTATTCGGATCTGATAATGAATCTCATTCTCAAAAGAGATTCGTGAAAGAGGCTGTTCCATAGTACATAATTTATTTAGTGGTTCTACTTATACGTAAGTGTGATGAAACTCAAGGGCCGGGGGATTTCACGGGGTGTAGGAAAAGGACCCCTTATGATAGGTCCTGATCCAATATCGTTCCTATCAGGAGTAAATCCGGAAAATGGCATTGTAACAGAGTCTGGTCATCCCCTGGAGGGAAAAGACATTACTGGATCTATACTGGTATTTGAACATGGGAAAGGATCGACAGTAGGCAGTTATATATTGTATGCTCTATCGCGCAACGGGCATGCCCCCGCAGCCATAATTAACTCTGAAGCAGAGACAATAATCGCAGTAGGAGCAATTATTGGAGGCATTCCAATGATCGATCATATCGGTATTCCTTTATCAGAACTTTCATCAGGGACTATGGCAGAAGTCGATGGAGAAACAGGAACCCTGATAATAGAATAGTAATAATCCAAACATATAGTGCGCAGACAATATGGTCAAAATAAGAATTTGAGTGAGAACAGGTACCCTGACCCATAGATTAAAAATCTCTAAACATTGGTTTCATATCTCTTTAATTCATACCTAATTTGTGGATATTTTCGTAATATTACTGACCATCATGGGTCTGTGTATGTTTGAGATCATCTGCAGTATTGACAATGCCATCATCAATGCAGAAATTCTCGGGACAATGCAGGCAAAATATCGCAGGTGGTTTCTTATCTGGGGAATGTTCTTCGCCGTCTTCGTGGTAAGAGGTCTGCTTCCGCTTCTTCTGGTATGGGTATCAGCACCTGACCTGTCACTTTGGGATGCCTTTACCGCAATGTTTAATTCTGATCCTCATGTTCAGGAATCGATAGAAACCTCATCAAAAATCCTCCTCATAGGAGGAGGAACGTTTCTAATATTCCTCTTCTTTCACTGGTTATTTCTTGAAGAAAAAAATTTCGGACTTTACGGTGAGAAATTTTTCTTCTCCAATGGAGTCTGGTTCTTTGCAGTAGTATCAGTAATATTAACCCTAATTGTCTGGTATGCGATTAATCATAATCCTATGATGGCATTTGGTGCTGTAGTTGGATCTACAGCCTTTTTTATTGTTCATGGATTCAGACAGAATGCTGAAATACAGGAGCAAAAACTTAAAGGAGGAGACCTTTCGGATATTAGTAAAATTTTATATCTTGAGGTTATTGATGCCACCTTTTCTATCGACGGAGTGCTTGGAGCATTCGCATTTACGATGTCAGTGCCGCTTATCCTGGTAGGAAACACGATTGGTGCGATAGTTGTAAGGCAGATAACAGTAGGAAACATAGATAAGATCAGAAAATACCGTTTCTTAAAGAACGGGGCAATGTATTCGGTTCTATGCCTTGGAGTAATTATGCTTTTAAATAGTTTTGGATTACATATTCCAGAATACATCTCCCCTGTTTTAACATTTGGTGTTGTAGGTTACTTTTTCTATAAATCTGTGCAAGATGTAAAATTTTCACCCTGTAAGACCTGACTAACCTGACAGGGATATCTAATCACCAATCTTAATCATTCATACAACAATAGTATAGACATATTTTCTATCACCTTTGTTCGGAGGTTTCTATTGTCCAATACATACAATTCTGAAAATATCAAAATCCTTCGAGGTCTGGAACCTGTAAGAGAACGCCCCGCAATGTATATCGGATCAACCGATACGAGAGGTCTTCATCACCTTGTATATGAAGTCGTTGACAACTCCATTGATGAATCACTGGCAGGATTCTGCACGCATATTCAGGTTGTTATTAACCGGAACGGAAGTGTCAGTGTTGATGATAATGGCCGGGGTATCCCTGTTGACCCGATGAAAGATAATGATAATAAGAGTGCACTTGAGACTGTCCTTACTGTTCTTCATGCGGGAGGAAAATTTGATAAAAATACCTATCAGGTTTCAGGAGGATTGCATGGTGTAGGAGTTTCAGTTGTAAATGCACTCTCAAAGGAACTTAAAGCTACGGTCTGGAAAGACGGATATGAATATGAGATGCTGTTCTCCAGGGGCCAACCATTAAGTGAGATAAATAAACGTGAAGAAGATATCGGAGATTTTAAGGCAAGATATATAAGAAGATATGGTTCTCTCCCGGAAGATTCCCCGGAAACAAAAGAAGAATTTTTGAAGAGATATCAGGATAGATTAAACGGAACACAGATAAATTTTTTACCTGATCCTGATATATTCGAGACCGTAGAGTTTGATTATGATGTGCTAGAACATAGAATGCGTGAACTTGCATTTCTGAATTCTGGCATCATTATCAGTATATCTGATGATCGCTGCGAAGATGCAGAAGATTGTCATGAGACATTTGTTTATAATGGTGGGATTATTGAATATGTCAAATTCCTTAATCGTGATACCACTCCGATTAATGAAAATGTAATCTTTTTTGAACGAAAAGATAATGAAAACCGGATAGAGGTGGATGTTGCATTACAGTATGCCATAAACTACTCTGACAAAGTATTCAGCTATGTAAACAGCGTAAATACAAAGGAAGGAGGAACTCATCTTGAAGGTTTCAGGTCAGCCCTTACCAAAGCCATCAATAAGATGGGAAAAGAGAATAAGGCCATAAAGGATCAGGATCTCTCGCTCAAAGGAGAAGATGTCCGTGAGGGACTTACTGCCATAATATCAGTAAGGATGGCAAATCCTCAATTTGAAGGTCAGACCAAGATGAAACTTGGTAATAGTGAGGTTAAGGGGATTGTAGATTCGATGGTCTACTCATCATTGTGTGAGTACTTTGAAGAACATCCTAAAGATCTTGCTGCAATTGTTGAAAAGGCACTACTTGCGTTCCAGGCGAGAGAGGCGGCCAGAAAGGCAAAAGATCTCGCCAGAAGAAAGAGTACTCTGGAATCATCCGGACTGCCTGGGAAACTTGCCGACTGTTCGGAACGTTCACCTGAAAAGAGTGAGATCTATATAGTAGAAGGAGATTCAGCAGGGGGTAGTGCCAAGCAGGGCAGAGACAGACGTTTTCAGGCTATTCTTCCACTCAGGGGAAAGATTCTGAACGTAGAGAAAGCCACAATTCATAAGATCCTTAAGAATAATGAAATTCAGGCCCTTATTTCAGCGATAGGTACAGGTGTTGGAGAATCTTTTGATATTGAAAAGGCCAGATATCATCATATTATCATAATGACAGATGCGGATGTTGATGGTGCCCATATTGATACACTTCTGATGACCTTTTTTTTCAGGTATCTTCAGCCGTTAATAGATGCAGGCTTTATTTACCTGGCACAGCCTCCATTGTTTCGGATATCAAAAGGCAAGCAGGAACGGTATGCATTCACTGAAGAGGAGATGCGTAATATCAGTCAGGAGTTTGGAGATAAAGGAGTGAATGTACAGCGTTATAAAGGACTTGGAGAGATGAATGCAACACAGCTCTGGGAAACCACAATGAATCCGGAGAGCCGTGTACTTAAAAGAGTAATTATTGAGGATGCATCTTATGCTAATGATATCTTTGAGAAACTGATGGGAGAAGATGTCGTTTCAAGACGTGAATTTATAAAACGCCATGCAAAAGAGGTGACGAACCTTGACATCTGAAGATCAGTCCACCCTCTTTACACCAAAGGTTCACGAGATAAATATTGAGGAGGAGATGAAGTCCTCCTATATCGATTATGCAATGTCTGTCATCATCGGGAGGGCTATCCCTGATGTAAGAGACGGCATGAAACCGGTTCACCGGAGATCTCTGTTTGCTATGTGGGAGATGGGAAATACCCACGACAAACCATATAAAAAGTCTGCCCGTGTGGTCGGAGATGTGATGGGTAAATACCACCCGCATGGAGATTCTTCAATATACGACACTATAGTCAAGATGGCACAGTCGTTCTCTTATCGGAAGATGCTGGTGGATGGTCAGGGTAACTTTGGATCAATTGATGGAGATTCTCCTGCAGCAATGCGTTACACCGAAGTCAGGCTTAAACCAGAAGCAGAAGAACTCCTGACTGACTTAGATAAAGAGACTGTTGAATTTGGTCCTAATTTTGATGAGTCATTACAGGAACCACTAGTACTTCCCGCCAAACTTCCAAATCTTCTGATTAATGGTTCTGATGGTATTGCTGTCGGGATAGCCACAAAGATGCCCCCACATAATCTGGGGGAGGTTTGCGATGCTGTCTGTTATTATCTGGAACATGAAGATGCAACCGTTGCAGATCTGCTTAAGATCATGCCCGGGCCTGATTTTCCAACAGGCGGGGTAATTATGGGGACATCGGGCATACAAAGTGCCTACCTTACCGGACAGGGTAAACTGACGGTCCGTGGTGTTGCCGAGATCGATGATACAGGAAAACGCGAACATATAATTATCACAGAAATACCTTACCAGGTAAATAAAGCAAGACTTATTGAGAATATTGCAGAACTCGTTCACGAAAAGAAGATCGAAGGTATTTCAGATATCAGGGATGAATCAGATAAGGACGGTATGCGGGTAGTTATTGATCTGCGGAAAGGATGCCGTCCTCAGATGATCCTTAATCACCTGTTCAAACACACAGCTCTTGAATCTACCTTTGGGATTATTAACTATGCAATTGTTGATAAACAACCAAAAATTCTTGGATTAATAGGATTAATCGAACAGTTTATCAAGCATCGTATTAGCGTAATTACAAAAAGAAGTGAATTCGAAAGAAGAAAAGCAGAAGAAAGGGTTCACATTTTACGTGGTCTTTTACATGCTATAGATAATATTGATGAAGTTATTACAACTATCCGTGCTGCTTCAACCGCTGATGCAGCTAAAGAAGCACTTATTGCAAAATTTGAATTTGATGAGGTTCAGGCCGGAGCAATTCTTCAGATGCAGTTACGCCGGCTTGCTGCACTTGAAAAACAGAAACTGGTTGACGAAAGAGAGCAGTTAGAGGCAGTAATTAAAAAACTAACCGAATTATTATCATCTGAAATTAATATCCGAAGGGATATTGCTACTGAACTTCGGGATATGAAGGGTAAGTATAGTGATCCCAGAAGGACTCAGATAACCGGAGATTCACAGGAGATCCTGAGGGAGGATCTTATCCCCAACAAGCAGGTTCTTGTCTGTCTTACCCATCAGAATTATGTAAAACATATGGATGTTGACACCTACCGCGTCCAGGGAAGGGGAGGCAGAGGTGTTATGGGGATATCAGTCAAAGATGAGGATTATGTGGAGCAGGTCTTTGTTGCCAACATGCATGATCATCTTCTCTGTTTTACTTCAAAAGGAAGGGCATACTGGCTCAGGGTATTTGATGTTCCTGAAGGATCAAGACAGAGTAAAGGGAAAGCGATTGTAAATCTTCTCGATCTCAAGAATGAAGAACGTGTAACAGCAGTCATTCCAATTCAGGAGTTCTCTTCCGAGAGGTATTTCCTCTTCCTTACAGAAAAAGGAATGATTATCAAGATCCCACAGGACGAGTTCAGAAGACCCAGATCTACCGGGGTTATTGCAATAACCCTACGTGATGAAGATTCATTAGCCCAGGTAATGGTAAGTGACGGATCCCGTGATATTATTATAACAACGAGATATGGGCAAAGTCTGAGATTTGGTGATGATCAAATCCCATTACGACATAGGAATGCTCTGGGAGTTATAGGAATCAGAATGCGGGATGACGATCTCGTAAGAAGCATGACCCTGGTTGACGAAGGTAAGTACCTTCTTTCCATCACCGAGGCAGGATACGGTAAAAGAACAAACTTTGATGAGTACAGAGGCCATGGAAGGGGAACCATGGGTGTAAGGAATATCAAAGTAAACAGAACAGATGGTGTTGTTACAGCCTTTGCAGTATCTTCTGATGAGGAGATCATCCTAATGAGTGCAGAAGGGATTGTCATCAGAACAAGTGTTGATAAGATCTCTATTCAGGGGAGATCTACCAGAGGCGTCAGAATCATGCGGCTGTCCCATGGTGACAGGGTTGTCGGTGTCACTTCTCTCTCCCCGGAAGAACTGGATGATGTTAGTGATATCCCCCAGGCAGTAATCATAGATGAAGGTCAGGATGATGATCCTCAAGAAGACTAATCCTATTTTTTTGATTTTTACTGATTTTTATTAAAATTTATTCGAAAGTTTTTTTATTTAATTAATCATATAATCAAAATAATATGAAAATTACAAACCCGGTTTTTTTAATAATAATACTATCTGTTTTCTTCTCATTCCTGATTTTTCCAGTCTACTCTGAAAATTCAGGGATTAAAGATCTTGCTCCTCCACCCGGAACCCAGCCTGTATACTTCCTTTCAGGATCTCCTTATGAGATGGGATACCAGTATGGCTGCCAGGCATCAGAACCAATATTGATAACCAGAAATGCCACATTAGCACAGGTTTTGAAGAGATATCCCAAAGAAACCCTGGATCAAATACTTGACAGATATAACGAGTCTATGGTAAAAGAAGTACCCGAATTCGATGTAAGATCTTTTATACAGGGGATTGCAGATGGAGCCAATACATCCGGGGACTCAATAAGTTATCGTGATATTGTAATGCTGCATAATCAGATTGCTCTGCTTTATTACCCGAATATCACAGACAATGGAATGTGCACTCTTTTTTCAGTCTTTAGAAATGATACACCGCCTCTGGCGGCTGTCAATTATGATATGCAGAATGGACTAGCAGTAGCATATTTTGGGACTATTGTAGCCTATCCGGATAACGGCATCCCCTTTATTACCTCAGCAAATGCCGGTAAACTTACAAGCAGTAGTGGAATGAATGCAAAAGGAGTAGTCATCGGGGCAGCAAAGGCTATGAAGATCAACAAAGAAAATACCACAACTTACTCTGTCAACTCAGCACTTTCAATTCCCGCCTTACTGATGACCAGATCAACTGCGAAGACCTCCGCCGAACGGATGCTTTCAATGCCTGTTCCTTTCGGACTAAATCATCTAATCACTGATAGTACTGGAGATGCATATGTTGTTGAAAAGACACCAAATTTAACCGGTGTCAGAAGAGCAGGAGATAACGGCGAGAATGAATATCTTGTTGTAACAAATCATTTTCTGACACCAATTATGAAAAGGGTTCAAAAACCATGGGATCCCAAAATCGGATACCCATCCAGTTATTTCAGATATGTTACTGCAGAAGCACTTATCACCAACCAGTCAGATACATTAAATGTATCCGCCTCTGAACTCATTTTATCCAATACCAGTTACTACAATGGAAGTACATGGATATATCAGGTACCATTTTCAGGAAATACCATTAATCGATTTGAATCCTTTAGTGGAACATTACAATCAGAGATATTTGACCTGGTTAATAAAACACTATATATATGCTCAGGGAATCCAAAGGCTCCCCAATATAACAGACTGGCACCGGAACAAACCGGTGAATATGTAAAAATACCACTGCGTTCATCACCAGAAGAAACAGTTAAAGAGATCAGGAATGCAGCTCTTGAACAGATACAAAGATTAGTCATAAAGATCGGAGATATTACAAAAAATAACAGTTACGATGCGTATGTGATAAATAATAATTTTGATAGGGTAAAAACTGAATTCTGGAAGGCAGAAATGATCATGAGTGATATATCCGGAGTAGAGAATAAAACTCAAAGAATGATGTTACTAGGAGAGGCGGCAAGCATATATGCAAAAGTACAGGCACAATCTCAGTATATAAGACACTCGTCTGAAGGGATGAGAGATGTACCAGTTTTTTATCCACTCCCGGCTAATTAATAAACATAGTGAGGAGATGTTTACCATCTTTTTATCAAGTTAATTAAGGCATCAAATTAATATTGAGATTTTAAATTGCTTAATAATGAAACCAATGAGAAATTATTGACACCTGAACAGATACAAATTTTATTTTATAGACATTATTCAGAATATAAATGACTGAAGAGAAAGATATTATTCATGTTCTTCTAATTGACGATGATTTTTATATTCTTGATATAGGAGAACAATTTCTGCAACAATTCGGGGACATCAAAGTAACTACATGTTCAGACGCTCTCTCAGCTATAGAACTAATTAGAAATAATGAATTCGATGCAATAGTCTCTGATTACCTTATGCCTGGAATGGATGGAATTGGTTTTTTAGGTCATTTAAGATCCGTTGGTAATATTACCCCCTTTATCTTTTTTACCGGAAGGGGTAAAGAGAAAGTTGTAATTGAGGCTCTTAATACCGGGGCAGATTTTTATATCCAGAAAACAGGTGATACTAAAGCAGATTTTGCAGAACTGATAAACAGTATAAAATTTTCAGTATCAAGAAGACGTTCGGAGATAGAACTTGAAAGAGCACTAAAAAATTTACAACGTAGTCAGGAAGTCGCTCATATTGGAAACTGGACACTGAATTTAGATATTGGAACAATTACTGGTTCTGATGAGAGTTTACGAATATTTGGTTTTCCACTGAATTATACTCCGAAAATTGCAGAAATAATGCATCTTATTCATCCTGATGACCGTCTTATTGTAAAAACTACTATTTCACAGGTTATAGAAACCGGAGAACCATACAATATTGATATAAGAATATTGCGTTTTGATACGAATGAACTCAGATACATCCAATCTCAAGGATACCTATGGAAAACTGATAACAGTGGTGGTAATAAGATCTTCGGTACCATTCTTGATATAACTGAGAGAAAAACTGCTGAAGAGGCACTAATTGAGACTAATTCATATCTTGAAAATTTGATAAATATTGCTTCAGTTCCAATTATCATTTTGGATCCCGAATATAATATTACCAGAATTAACAGATCAGGAGAGTATCTGATTGGTTTAAATAACGATCAAATAATAGGAAAAAATATTCGTCAGATTCTTCCCCCGGATAAAGTAGATAATAGTATGAAAGATATAATAGCAGCATTAAAAAGTCCTGAACCAAAGGTTTTTCGACTTGAAATTATGCAAAGTAGTGGTTCGATCAGAATGGTTCTGTGGAACTCAGCTACTCTTTTTGATAAAGATGGAAAAAATCCGATATCTACTATCTTTCAAGGCCAGGATATTACATCAAGTATAAGACTTGAAAAGCAGAGAAATGCAACACAGATACAGATTCAGGAGAATCTAGCCAAAATGGCAATCTTAAATGATGGAATTCGCAATCCGCTTATGGCTATATCTGGGTATGCAGAACTTTTTGGTAATGATAACATTACCGAAAAAATCCTGTATCAGGTTGATCTCATTGATCAGATGGTCGCACAGATTGATAAGAAATGGGCAAAGTCTGAAAAAATTCTGAACTTTTTACGCAAACATTGCGAAGTTGATACCGGAGTAAAAACAGAATGTGAATTTGAGAAAATTGAAGAGGCATTTTAATTTCATAATCGTTATACAGATGATTCCTCCCATTCTCAATTCAATGGATGAAAGACAATACTAATTCGTATCTTTTAAATGAAAACCTGGAGTGAATTTTTTCCACAAATCCTTGCACAAATTCAAAATAAAGATTTTTTTGTACTTCCCAGAATTAATTATGGTACTGATGCGTTCCTGATTCCTTCACCTGATAAAAAAGATCTTCATTTTACATTTCCAATTCAGATAATATCCGGACTTTTTCAGGAGTTTTCCCTTTCATATGCATCTTCAGCAGGTGGAGTCCATGCAATCATTGAACATTGTAAGAAAGTAGCTAAAAATAAACCTGAATTGGGTATACTATATGGATCAACAACAAGTAACCAGTCCCGTTATAATGTTAATATTGAACCATGTACTGTAGCCTCATCAAAAGCCTCGATTGGGACAAATCTCTGGCATACAGATATGTTTAACACTTTTAACCGGGATGGGTTTCGACTGGTTATCAGGGGGGCTATTCCGTTTATCCCTCCTACAATGGAAAACAGCAGGATATTATCATCCGTAATTCAAAAATATACAGAATCATTAGTGGAATGTGCATTAAATACTCCAAAGATGCAGATAAAAAGAGCATGGGAGTCAGTATATGATCAGCAGGATATAAGGGCAGGTTTATCTGAAAAAAATCTTGTATGTGTAATTGGAGATGGAACCAGGCCTGCAAGATCTTACACAAGGCACAGAAGCTGGTTTCGTGTAGCCGGACCAAAAGACGGAGTACATATACCTTTTCTCTGTCCGCAGGAACTGGATCCCATTGAGATATCTCTAAAAGGGACAAATAAGACTATATCAGGACTTGGTATCAAGAAAGACGAGATATTTGCGATTACCGGATCAAATGCCGAAGGAAAATCAACACTTTTACAGGCAATTATGGCTGGTGAGGATGATCATGCTCCAGGTGACGGTAGAGAACTTCTGGTTACAGAATACGAGGGGACTGGAATCGATGCAACAAATATTGAACTTATGGGGGCCAACCTTCGCCCTTTCTTTACTGAAATCCCTCCGGGCATGTCTGGTAATCCTGAATCTGCATTTGGTCAGGGAAGTGGTTCTGCATCCATGGCACACCGGTTTAACGAGGCATTAAGAAAGAAATCTCCTTATATAATTATTGATGAAGATCGTTCAGCAATTAACCTGCTAATCCCATGTTTCATGAGTTCTCCATCTATTAATTCATTAGCATCTCTGATCAAGTCAGATAGAGACTGGCTTTCTAAAACATCTATCATTCTTGCTGGTTCAGGTATTGAACTTATCATAGCACAGGCAGATCGCATCCTTAAACTATCTGAACACAGATCGGTATTTGTCTCTCCTTTAGCATACAAAAAAGGACTTAAAAATTTTTATTCCTCTATATCTGATCTTATTACCATAAGGGATAAGGAGGGTCTTTAGCATCAGTAATATCTTTAATCATAAGGGAAATGCCTCCTTTAAGTCCTTCAAAAAAGAGTATTTCATTAATCAGAAAATTTTCATAGGGTAAAAATCCCACTTCATTAAATCCATTCTTTTCAAAGGCCCTACGGGAGGATTGACTAGTACAATCGGCGATTACCCGTTTATAACCACAAATCTTCGCAGAAGAAAGAACCTTCCCGATCATCATACCTGCAATCCCTTTTCCCCAATACTTTCTGCACACACCAATCTGAAAAATATGAATCGTCGATCCGGGAATAATTTTTTTATCCAGAAAATAATTGTTCTCCAGTTCTTCAATCATCACCACTGCTTCATGAAAATGGGATATAAAAGCACGCATCTCTTCTTCTTTCTGCCAGAAATTATCGGATAGATCAAAGGCAAAAATAAATCCTATCAAATCATCGGTTATATTATCCCTGATGATGTAACTAAATCCCTTTTTAATCAGTCTGCTGGCATAATATCTTGCATATGGAAAGAATAGTTCCGGGTCAGTTGCATGATGATGTGATGTGGGCTCGTAAGTCAAAAAAATATCTGTATATAGCCTGGCAGCCTTATCAATATAATCTTCATTAAGGGGGAGACATTCCAGATCAGGCGAATCAGAATTTTCAGGATAAGAAACCAAACTGATATTAATTTTATCTTTAATATATAAAAGAATTATTATTTTATTTTCTTCATTCTTTAAATATTCCTTCACTTGATTTGATTCGGTTTTTAATACCTATATGTTTAACATAAAACCTGAATCTTGAATCCCCATATCCATTCATCGGTATAAACTTACCCTTGAGATAGATAGAAAAGGTAATTATTATTACTGCCGCAAAGGCAAGAACTTTACGTTAGGGAAATGATATATAAAGATAATATTTGTTTTGTAGTTCAAATTTTTAGTATCGGTTAATCTTTATCTTTTATTTAAAAACTATTGTTTATATTAATTGATTCAAATGAATGATAATAATAATTTATTAAAATGCTCGGTTCTTATTGTAGATGATGATGAGAGTAATCTTCAGTTAGCAGCAAAGATCATCAATAACGCTGGGTATGATGTTCTGATCGCCGAGGATGGTCGGAGTGCTCTTGAAATTCTTGAGACAACTATTCCTGATGCAATCCTCCTGGATATAATAATGCCAGGAATAAACGGCCTTGAAGTTTGTAAAGAGATTAGGTCAAAACCTGAATTTTCTTCAGTCCCAATCCTTTTTCTTTCGGGAAGCAATAAAGAATCATCTGTTGAGAAAGGCCTTGAGATAGGTGGTTCAGATTATATTGTCAAACCTTTTAATGAAAGAGTTCTTCTTGCAAGACTTAAACATCATATTAAATCAGGGCAATACGAAAAGAAAATATCTGAGAATAATAGGGTTCTAACAGAACAAAATTTTCTTTTGACCGAGATGAAAGAAAAATTAGTAGATATGAATAATGCTCTCGAGATTCAAATTGAAAAAAACCTTATGATTTTTGCATCATTAAATGATATTATTAGAAACCCCCTTACTGTAGCCATGTCGCTAATTGAGATGAATGAAGATGAAAGTTCATCCAGGATTATTGAACAATTAAAAAAGATTGATTCTGCAATAGATAATCTGGACAGGGGGTTTATCGAATCTGATAAAGTCAGGGCATACCTAGTAAAGCATTACAACTTCAATTTAGAGAAATGAACCTTCTAACTAAAATTTTTATTCAACTGGTTCTAGTAACGATCATTGCACTAATTGTATTCTGGATAGTTTCTTCAATATTAATCGATCAGGATCATGATCGGGTATATGATAATTACCAGTTAGGAAATATGCAACTGGGTTATAATCTAATTTCTCATGACATAGAGACAGTAAATACCTCAGTAAAGGAGCAGGCCAAACGGTTTGAAATTATCTCTATATTAGAGGATAATAATCAAATATCTTCACTAGAAAAACAAATTCATAAAGAGTCATCACTATTATCAACAAATTCTAAAAATCCTCCCCCTCCTCCAGAATTTAATCCGGAATTTATTTCATTGTTATCAGAAGATAGCCTGAAAATAAGTAACCTGGGTTTTGTATATATATATAACACATCTGGTAAACAAATTTATCAAAAAGAGACCTCTGTAATAAAAAATTTACCAGGTGCTGACCTTGGTATGCTTCATTCCCTTATTAGAAATAATCTTGTTTATTTAGGTGATAAAGGGGTTTACCTTAAAAATAATCAACCAGCAGGATTTATAGGTTTATCAGACAAACTCATCATTTACGCTTCTTCCCTGGTTAAAAATAGATCAGGAAAAATAATCGGTTCTATTATATCCGGAAGAATGATATCTGATCTTGATACGAAATATTATTCTTCGATTCTTTCAAGCAACATTTCCTTTGTCCCAGTTAAAGATATCTCATCGCTATATAATCAATCTAATGAGATAGGAACCATAAAATCAGGATTAAAAATTTTTGCATATGGTAAAGATTCTATTAATCAAATATACACTGTCTACCCGATTGTAGGAACAAAAAAGTTCATACTTACCGGATTCTGGGATCCTCCTGTATACTTAAATGAAGTAAAATACTTTATGATTGCAGGTTTCTGCTTCGTATTTCTTATTTTTATAGTAATAATAATGTGTTTGCTGGATTATGAGATCCTCTCAAGAATGAGATGGCTTAAAAGGAATATGAAAGTTATTAAATCTGAAAAAATTCTTTCCGTAGTTGATCCTGATATTCTGATTGTACCAGGTAATGATGATATTACGGATTTTTCTAAAGAATTATCAAATCTGGTCAGACATATTTTAAAAGTAAATGAAGAGTTAAATAATGCCAAAAAGGAGGCAGAAGCAGCAAACCTGGCAAAAAGTATCTTTCTTGCAAATATGAGTCACGAGATTAGGACACCTCTTAATGCAATTATTGGATTTAGTTCTCTTATGGAACATGAAAAATTAGATCCAAAAATATTACGATATGTTTGTTCAGTACATGCTGCAGGGAAGAGTCTTCTCTCCTTAATAAATGATATACTGGATCTCTCCAAGATCGATGCAAATAAAGTAGAACTATTGTTAGGGCCTGTAGATTTAAAGGTCCTATGTGAAGAGATCTCCCAGATATTTATGTACAGGGCAAAAAATAAGGGACTTGAATTTATTCTTTCTCTTCCTGATGTCACTCCTGTTGTCAATATTGATGAGATCCGCATTAAACAGGTTTTATTAAATATAATAGGTAATGCAGTAAAATTCACAGATAAAGGATATATTTCATTTTCCCTTTATATTGAAGATAAGGGATCAGATAATTATTTACTAACTTTTTTAATTGAAGACTCAGGAATAGGAATTCCAAAGTCATCTTTAGACAGGATTTTCAATGCTTTTGAACAGAACGATTCATCAATGGAAAGGCGTTATGGTGGAACTGGCCTTGGGCTTTCAATCAGTAGAAAACTGATTAGGATTATGGGAGGGACCATTGAAGTAGAGAGCAAACCAGGAAAAGGATCCGGGTTTACCATCAGATTGCCCGCTCAAAAGAGTACAAATCCGGTTGTAATCACTGAAAATTACAGTATCAGTACCCTCCCTGTCTTTTTTTCTGCAGATATACTTATCATAGATGATGTGGATAATAACAGACTAGTAATTGCTGATATGATGATAAAACTTGGCCTAAAGCCCAGATTAGCCGAATCATATGAGGAAGCAATAAAACAGATTAACAATCAGATTCCGGACTTAATATTTACAGATATCAGAATGCCAGGAATGAACGGTTATGAACTGCTTATGAAGATCCGAAACCTGGAGAAAGGTAAAGATATTCCAATAATTGCAGTGACAGCACTCATAAATCCTGAAGAAGAAGTAAGCATAGAAGGGTTCAATGCAATTATTATTAAACCAATTAGGATAGAAGATATCATACCAATTCTCTGTAGATTCATTCCAATCAAAGAAGAAACCTGTGCATCAACAAACAGATCACTGATATGTCCTGTTGAAGAGTTCAAAAATCAGTATAAACTATCTCCAATAGATCCTGAAACTATTAAATTAGCAGACCATCTCTTTTCAGAACGAATGAACACCTTTATTCATAAATTCATCCCACAGGAGATCTATGAGCTTGCTGAAGATATTGATAAGTTTGCTGAAAAAAATCATGCTGGTTCTTTTCATACAATAGCACAATCTCTTCGGGATGCTGCAGAAGAGTTTGATATAAAACAGATGAAAAAGATTATTATGATGTTTCAGGAGTTTATCAAAAATGATATATGATAAAACTCCGCAGACTATTTTGATTGTTGACGATGATGATAATAATCTTCAACTCATTGCAAAGGCGGTTCATTCTGACGGATTTAAAGTAATAATGGCAAGGAATGGACAAAGTGCATTAGAAATATGTAATTCACAAATACCTGATGCAATTCTTCTTGATATCATGATGCCAGGGATGAGTGGACTTGAAGTATGTAAAAAAATGAGAGAATTGTTAGGTCTATCAGATATCCCGATTATATTTCTTTCGGCTGCTGGAGAAGATGAGATGATTGAGCAGGGACTTATTAATGGAGGGTCTGATTATGTATCTAAGCCTTTTAATAAACGCGTACTGCTTGCACGTCTTAACTCTCATATTGAGAGGAGCATGTTCCAAAGGACTCTAAAGGAAAAAAATTTGGAACTTAAGATCAAAAACCAGTTGCTTATTGAGAGTGAAGCTTACTTAAAATCAATAATCCGTGGATCTCCTTTTCCACAGTTTGTCCTGAATCGTAATCATATTGTTATCTATTGGAATAAAGGAATGGAGGAGATTACCGGGATAAATGCTAATGAGATCATTGGATCAAAAAGGCATTATTCTTTTTTTTATAAGGATAAAAGGCCATGTCTATCAGATCTTGTGATGGAAGGATCTATTGACGATATAAAAAAGTATTATGGATCCAGGATAATTCTATCGGCGTTAAATGAAGGAAGATATGAAGTTATAGATTTCTTTCCTGGTGGTTTGCATTCAGGTAAATGGCTCTTTTTTACTGCTTCTCCTGTTATCGATGAGAATGGAATAATAATGGGGGCAGTTGAGGTAGTTGTAGATCTCACTGAACAGAAACTTAATGAAGAGGCTCTGAAACAGGTCATTAATAAGTTACATCTTCTTTCAGGTATCACCCGGCATGATATTCTAAACAAAGTAACTGCTCTTATTGGTTATCTTACACTTATCAGAGAGCAACTTCCTCAAAACGAATCATCAGAATATATAGACCGGGCAGAAAATATTGTAGATATAATCCAAAGTTTGACCACATTTACAAGGGATTACCAGGAGATTGGAATAAATGCTCCGAAATGGCAGAATCTTAATGAGATAATAAAGAATAATCTCAAATCTCTTGACCTGGAAAGGATATTTATAGAGAATAATACCGAGAATATTGAGATATTTGGCGATCCCCTACTTGTTAGAGTGTTTTATAATCTCTTTGACAATTCTCTTCATCATGGTGATAATCTGACCTTAATCAGGATATCATTGAATTTTCTAGATGATGCCCTCGAGATAATCTATGAAGATGATGGAGGGGGAGTTCCGGAAAATGAGAAGGAGAATATATTCAATAGGAAATTTTATAAAAATTCCGGGTTTGGACTCTTTCTTTCAAAGGAGATTCTTCAGATCACTGGATTATCTATAAAAGAGTGCGGGAGACCTGGAAAAGGAGTCAGGTTTAAAATTTTTGTTCCAAAAGATCACTTTAAAAGATAATACCCAAAAATCAGAATCAATAGACTGAATATTTCATAATTGCGATAAATAGTTGTTCTAATGTCAGGAACAGGATTGGAAGTTTTTAGGAATAAGGCGATTCTGGGTGAATTCGCAGGATCAGTTGGAAACTTTGGTACTCTGCTTCCTCTTCTTTTTGCAATATCACTGGCATGCGGCATGAATTTCTCGCTAATGCTATTATGGGCAGCAATATGGTATGGTATTAATGGGGTATATTACCGGATCCCTATATCAGTTGAACCTCTTAAAGCGATTGGTGCTGTTGCAATCGCTGAACACCTCTCTACCAGCCTTATCGCAGCCGGAGGTATTCTAGTTGGAACTTTTTGCTTAATTATCGGGATATTTGGAGGGATGACAAAGATTAAAACATTTATTCCGGAAGCTGTAATAAGAGGTGTTCAATTAGGGCTTGCATTTACTCTTATAAAAAGTGCAATTCCTGAATTTATAATCCCGGATATCATATTTGCATCGGTATCTGCAATGATTCTGATTAGTTTTTATATCGCTACAAAATTTGTTAAAATTCCAGATCTTTCTGCATTATCTATCATGACAACTGGTTTTCTATTTGCTTTTTATCACGCAGGATTTCCTGTAATCGGAAATTTTCCAATGCCATATCTTGTAATACCAGATCCTGAAGAATTTCTAACTGGAGCAGTACTACTGCTTCCGCCACAACTCCCTCTCACTCTCACAAATGCAATTCTGGCGACATCGCTTCTTGCAACAGACTTGTTCGGGAAAGCAGATAATCCTGACAGATTAAGCAGAACCATAGGATTAATGAGTATGAGTGCTTCAGTGTTCGGAGGGTTTCCCATGTGTCATGGATCAGGAGGATTGGCTGCACATTACAGATTTGGAGCGAGAGGAGGATTATCTCTCATAATTGGTGGTTTTATTCTATTTCTGATTGCAATGATCTGTACAGATCCAGAAATAATTGCTTCTCTCCCAAAAGGTATGTTTGGTATCCTTTTGATTGCAGTAGCAATTGAACTTGCAAGACATGGAATCAGGACAGGATCTCCTGCGGTTACAGTATTGACAGGACTCATTTCAATTCCTTTTGGATTAACTGCAGGATTTTTTGCAGGACTGTTGGCTGCATGGGCTGTAAACAATAAAAAGAAAAGGTAATCCTTTTTTATATGAATTCTTTACAATTCTTTGTACCTGTGACTAAACCAGAACTTCATAATAATTAATGATGCAACAAGTAACCCCGTTATAGTATTAGCTATAATTATTGGGATGTCAAAATTAATTACACCATATAATGTCCATAATGATACTCCTATAAATAAAAGAAATAAAAGTCCCCAGGATATGTCCCGAGCTGATCGACTATTCCATGTCTTAATAACCTGAGGTAGGAAAGCTATTGTTGAACAGATCCCTGCTACATATCCGGTATAGATAAGAATATCCATATTTGTTATTATGTAATTAGATCTCTACATGGATTATCCCATCACATAAAATATGAAATATCATCTTATATTATTCTCATATACCGGGGAGATTATTATTCTTTCAGATCATTATATAAATCGTTTAGATATATGCCTGATATTATGGTAAAATTAAGTAAAATTATTTTAATCATAAATGTTTTCTCTTTTTAATAACAAACCATCTAGTTGCATATTCTTTGTAAGATTATAGGGTTTAATACTTTTAGCAAAAGTAATGTACACTATTCTTTATGTTGATGATGAACCAGGTCTTTTAGATTTGGGTAAGTTATACCTGAAAAAACATTGGGGATTTTCTGTAACTACAGCTGAATCTGCTGATGATGCTCTTAAATTATTAAAGACTGGAATTTTCGATGCAATAATTTCCGATTATGATATGCCTGGTATGGATGGTATATCATTTTTAAAGCATTTACGAAGTAAAGCTTTTTTTGAACCCTTTATTCTTTTTACTGGAAAAGGCAGGGAAGAGATAGTAATAGAAGCCCTTAATAATGGTGCAGATTATTATGTGCAGAAAGGAGGAGATCCTGAGTCTCAGTACTCTGAACTTGTAAATATGGTTAAGATGGCCGTCGAAAAAAAACGTGTAGAGGAAGAGTTACGCCAGGCAAATCTTCTCTCTTTTACCATAATTAATCATCTCCCGGATCCCACATTTGTTGTAGATATTAAAGGAAAGATCATTGCATGGAACAATGCAATGGGTAAAATAACAGGTATCACCGCACAGAAGGTACTTGGAAAAGATGTGAATGAGTTTTTTTTAAAAAGATATGGTATACATAATTTTCCATTAGTCAATGTATATCTCAATCCGGACCAGGATTTAACTATATCACATAGTGAGATAAAATACGAAGATGGACCTGTAACTGCAGAAACAAAAATAATCGATACCAATGGCAAAGAAATTATACTCTGGGTTAAAGTAACTCCGTTATATGATAAAAATATGCAGATATCTGGTGCCATAGAAACAATAAGAGATATCACTAATATAAAACAGGCAGAAAGAAATCTTCGGGAAACAAATCAGCAATTGCAGGATATCATTAATTTTATACCTGATCCAACCTTTGTTATCGATAAACAAAGAAAGGTGATAGCCTGGAATCATGCAATAGAAGATCTTACCGGAACATATGCATCTTCAATACTAGGGGAGGGAAATTATGCTTATTCCCTTCCATTTTATGATGAACGCCGCCCAATTCTTATAGATCTATTTTTTGAAGATAACCAGAATATTAGAGGATCCTATAAATTTGTAAAAACCGTAGATAATAACCTTATTGCAGGAAAATTTTTTAAAACTATCGGAGAAAAAAAGGGAGTATATTTATGGGGAATTGCAGCCCCTCTTTATGATTCACAGGGGATCCTGACAGGAGCAATAGAATCAATACGTGATATTACTGTGATAAAAGCACTTGAATTTGAATTGAATCAGAGGTATGAAGATTTAGCCAAATCCTATGAAGAGATTGCAGCTCAAAATGAAGAAATAAAAGCCAGTATTAATGAAATGGCAGAGAGAGAAGTATTGCTTGTTAAAAGTGAGAATCAATTCAGAAGCCTTACTGAAAATCTTCCTTATGGGATAATTATTCATAATAATGGAAAGATAAAATATGCAAATCCTAAAGCTGTGACTATTCTAGGATATGATAACCAAGAGGAACTTGTTGAGAAATCGGCTCTAAATATTATCCGTGTTGATAAGAGGGAAGATATTTCTCAAAGAATTATAGATTCTAATAATTTTCATACCGGGGTTATTGAGGAGATTTTCCTTAAAAGAGACGGAACAGAAATTCCGGTCGAGATTTCAGGGATCTCTTATATAATTGATAGTAAAAGAACTAATATGACTATCTTCCGTGATATCACACGGGAATGTGACCGAAGAAAAGATTTTCGCCAGGCAAGAAAAAAATTAGATATTCTGGCATCAATTACCCGGCATGATTTAAAAAACCAGATTTCAATATTAGTCTCAACACTTGATCTGCTCTCATATGAAGAACTCTCTGAACAATCATTATCGTTAATAAGGTATGCAAATATTTGCTGTCAGAATATCTGTGATAATATAAAAACAACTGAAGAATACCATACTTTAGGATTACAGGAACCAAAGTGGTTTCGTATTAAAGATCTTATAATCCAGGCGATAAACAAATGCCAGTTATCAGATATTCTTGATTATACCGGGAGTGAATATGAGATATTTGCAGACCCATTAATTGGAAGAGTAATTGATAACCTCATTGACAATTCTCTTCGGCACGGAGGAGATGTAAATAAAATCTCAATTAATGTAATAAAAAAAACCGATGGACTATTAATTATTTATAAGGATAATGGAAACGGAATTTTGGATGATGAAAAAGAGCGAATATTTATTAGAGGTTATGGAAAAAATACAGGACTTGGTTTATTTTTAATTTCGGAGATACTATCGGTTACAGGTATTACCATAAAAGAAAACGGTAAGTATGGAGAAGGAGCCACTTTTGAGATCATGGTACCACATGAAAAATGGCGTAATTTTGAACAGTTAGATTATGCTCCTTTATATATGGATGAAGAAGATATCCAAGGAAATATTATATCACAAAAACAGTAAATTGGGAATAAATACAAGATTAATCTTCTAATCTCTAACAATTACATCAGTTTTATCGCTGAAAGGATTTGTGCGTAATGCGAGTGAATAAAGGTATGGATAATTTTGTTTCAGGTACTTAAGATATGTTAGCCATGAATGTGTTAATTCTGAATATACCCTTAATATATCACCTGAAAGATGATTGATATCTGAAACAGGAAGGTGGGAATAATCTTTTCTATATATCAGTTCTTCAGTCAGATGAAAGACTGCTCTTAATAATACAGTAAAAGCTTCATGTTCAAAAAGCATGGGATTTTCAAGCAAACGGGCTAAAAATTCCTCTCTTGATACAAGTATCTCCTTTAGTGTCGGGAGATCCTCACATTTGATATCGATTAGATATCTGAATTTTTTAGAATCCTTCTGTTTTTGATCATAAGTTTTCATATCCCATAAAGTAACAGATTTAAAAAAATCAGTCTTTTCTTGTTTTGCAGGATCATGTTGAGCAAAAAAATGAAGCAGAGGGGTTCCGACCTCTGAGAAGAAAACACCTATTACCATGTTCATCTTCTCCAATTTTACTTTAATCGCCTGTCCTTCAATTAGTTGATGAATTATTATCGTAACAAGGAGTACTTCTATTGGAAGAAAAGCTAGATCATGAAGAGTATAAATAAAAATATGATGCATATCATGGAATATGAGATAATGTACTGAGAATAAAGAAAGAGAGATTAAGAACAGGCATAAAGCAAAGATTATCAGCCAGTTTCTCTGAGATGTGATTGTTTTCATTACTGGTGTTTTTCCCACCTGAGGAGATTCATCACTTCAGACAAAGTCTTTCCCCGTCTTATTTCTTCCCTAATTCGAAGTTCTGTATTATAAACTTCCTTTGCACGTCTTGCTATCTCATATCTTCTTACACGAGGTATTACAACAACTCCGCTCTCATCGGCAATAATCCAGTCACCTGGTGAGACAGACTGCCCTCCACAGAAGATCTCAGACCCAATCTCTCCAAAACCCTTTGGTTCTCCTGCATTAGGGACAGTAGCTTTAACCCAGATAGGAAACTTCATCCTTCTGATATCATCAATATCACGGGCTGCACCATCAATTATCACACCTTTAATTCCCTGGTTTATTGCAGAAAGGGTTGCAAGTTCACCCCAGGGAGCTACGGAGGTTCCTTGATCATTATTAATGACTAATATATCCCCTGGTTTTGCTGTTTTAATCGCTTCAACAGGTTTTGCCCAATCACCTGAAAAAGTCTGTACGGTTAATGCCGGTCCTACTGCCTTTACCCCTTTACATAACGGAAACAATCCTGACATAGATCCTTTCCGGTGCATGGCATCAGTTACATTAGGGGAAGATACAAGGTTTAGAATCTCTCTTATTTCATCATCAGGATTCTCAACCGAAATACTTCGTAGAACAGGATCTTCCATAGCCTCCTTAATTCTGCGCGTAGATTCTGAAACATCGGATGAGCGGATGACTGCCCCTCCAACAATAACTATCATTGCTCCGGCTGCTACAGCTGCTGATGCTGTCTTATCAATAATCCCCCCTGCAGCAGCCACAGGAATCGAAACTTCACAAATCACTTTTTCCAGAGTATCAAGCGAGTTTACTCCGGTCATCTGCTGGTCAATACCAGTGTGGGCACTTATGTAATCTACTCCTATTACTTCGAGTTCACGTGCACGTTTTACAGGATCTTTTACAGAGATTAGATCAGCCATGATCTTAACTCCGTATTTTCTCGCAGCCCTTACTGATTCAAAAAGAACAGAATCATCTGCAGACCCTAGAATACAGATTACCGAGGCTCCGGCTTTCGCTGCCATCTCTACCTCTATTGCCCCTGTATCGGCAGTTTTCATATCTGCAACTAAAATTAGTTCTGGAAATGAACGCTTTAAACTTGAAACAGCATTCATTCCTTCACTCTTAATCAAGGGAGTTCCTATTTCAAGCCAGTCTGCTCCCCCTGATACGGCCTCATGAGCTATCTCCAAGGCCCGGTTTAATTCCACAAGGTCCAGGGCTACCTGAAGGACAGGTCTATCCATGTGTTATAGGTCATCAATCTCGCTCATAATTCTTCGCTAAGTATATCCAGACTGATATCCCCGAATAGTTTCAAATGAGAGGGAAGATACTTAAATCAGCCGGAAAGTATAGATATTATTGTATAGTGTCAGGTACTATAAAATCAGGTGGGGATTACATAAGATGTTCGCGCATGCAAAAGGTACAATTTTAAATTTATGGCTTATAGGATTGATACTGATATTTTTTATTATCGGGTGTGTTTGTGCTGAAGAACAGTCAGGTAACTCGACAGATACCGCTATTCAGGGGGCCTATGTTCCGGGAGAGGTAATTGTAAAATATAACGATGGTACCATTGCAGCTCTTGCATCTGAAGGAACCGGCCCTGTAGCTCTTAACTCGGTCGGTGCAGAAATTGCTGATGATTTCTCCAGTGAGGATCTCGGAGGGATGCAGGCTCTGGAACTTACTGGTCAGACATCGGTAAAAGAGGCTATCAATGAACTTGAACAGTCACCTTATGTGGCATATGCTGAACCGAATTACATCATCTCTTTATCACTTCCGGAGACTGAGCCTGCAGGTCCTGATAATATAAGTGCGTTATCAGCCCTCTCTTATCCAAATGATCCAAAATATTCAGATCAATGGGCTTTACATAATTCAGGTCAGACAGGCGGGATATCAGATGCTGATATAAAAGCTCCTGGCGGATGGGACATTACAACAGGATCACAGAATGTCGTAGTGGCTGTAATTGATACCGGTGTTGATTATAATCATCCGGATCTTGCTGCTAATATATGGACTAACCCTGGAGAGATTCCTGGTAACGGCATTGACGATGATAACAACGGATATGTTGATGATGTCCATGGTTATGATTTTATAAATAATGATAATGATCCGATGGATGATAATGGGCATGGAACACATTGTGCAGGAGTAATTGGTGCAATTGGAAATAACGGAGTGGGTATTGCAGGAGTAGCCTGGAATGTTAAAATTATGCCTCTAAAATTCCTTCGATCTGATGGAAATGGGGATACAGCCGCTTCACTTAATGCTATAGCATATGCAAAAAAAATGGGTGCCGACATAATTAGTTGTTCATGGGGCGGTACATCAAAAAGCCAGGCACTTAGCGATGCCATCGACTCAACAGATGCCCTTTTTGCATGTGCAGCAGGTAATGAGGGGGCTAATAATGATATTACCGGCCATTACCCATCAGGATTTGATTCACCGCAGATTATCTCCGTTGCTGCATCCAACGCGAATGATCAGATGCCATCATTTTCAAATTATGGTGCAACAAAAGTTGATGTTGCAGCTCCGGGGGATGCAATATTATCAACATATACGAGTTCATCTGGTAATCAATATGTTAAAATGAAAGGCACATCGATGGCTACACCACATGTTGCAGGACTTGCAGCCCTGCTCCTATCTCAAGACTCCACACTCTCTCCATATCAGCTTAAAACAAAAATTATGGATAATGTAGATAAATTGAGTGCATTCTCTGGTAAAACAGTATCCGGAGGGAGGATTGATATCCAGAAAACCCTTGGAGGTGGAAGTAGCACTCCTTCGGGAGTTGTCACTCTTCCAGGACAATCACAATTACCTCGTGATCTCAATGGAGACGGATTATATGAGGATATTAATGGTAATGGAAGACTTGACTATTCAGATGTTGTTTTGTACTTTAAAAATATGACCTGGATTACAGAGGATGAACCAGTTACAGCATTTGATTTTTCAAAGAACGGTAGAATCGACTTTACTGATGTCGTCAGACTGTTTCAGGAGACCTAAAATTTTATTTCTTTTGATCAGCTGTAAACCGATCAAAAAATGTAATCTCCTTTAAATCCTTCTTTTTTGGTATCTGGACATCTTTAGGATATCCTGCTGATATTAAAGAAATAAGCGTATACTTTGAAGGAACATTTAATAAATCACAAATCTGTCCTGCATAGGCCTTTTTATCCCCTGCCACCCAGCATGTTCCGACACCGAAACCCTGCAGGCATGTGATTATATTCATTGTAGCAGCACAGCAGTCTTCAAGATAGTATTTCGTATCCTTATCTCCAAATACTGCAAAACAGGCTGCAGCTCCTGCAATAAATTTACCATGATCTGTAATATCTGCAATTTTTTCAAGAAGAATATTATCTGTAACGACTCCAAACAACCATTCCTGTAAATTCATTGCAGTCGGAGCCTGCCTTGCACATTCCAATGTTTCTTTAATTATTTCTTCTGAGATCTTTTCATCAGTATATCTCCTTACACTTCTGCGTGACTTAATTATAGTGGCAGTAAGATTCATGAGAAGTAATAGTAAGCAAGATTAAAAAAAGATTCTATCAGACTAAAATCTCCGGGTTATGAATACCAATCCCAAAGCAGATAATATTACAAGAATTTCTAACGGAGATCTGGTAGTTTCAGGAATAACTGGTTGAGTCTGGTTTGGAGACAAGGTAGTCTGATAAGTTATATTTGTTTGATTATTTGGTTGTATTTTCTCTTCAGATTGCTCTGGTGTAAAATTGTTATCTGGAATGTCATTACTGGTAATATTTGCGGAAGGTTTAATTATAGAATTCGTAGACAAAACCGGCTTAATATCAGATTCCTCAGAATTTGGTAAGGTTAATAGCGGCTGAACAGTCTCTACCTCATCTATTGTGATATTATTCTTTGAATTTCCAGATTCAGGGTTATATGATTCTGGAGAAATGATAAGAGGATTTACACTCTGGATGAGAACATGCGCTGGTACTGATACCCCTCCTCCTTCAAAAGGATAATTATTCTTGATATTATTCATCGCAGCTTCTGCCTGAATAACCCATGTCCCTTTATCAGCATCACCAGTATTCCATACCGGGCCAGTTGAAGTAAGGGATGAAGTAAGGAGTATCCCCTCAAGGCTAAAGAAACCGGAAGGTCCTGATACAGAAGAATATCTGGAACCCTGGGGGCTTAAGAGAATGATATCAATCTGCCCGGTATCACTACACCTGCCTGCTACTTCATAGAGATTTGATTCTATCTTAAATGAAATAGTGTCTCCTTTTGGAACCCATTTTCCGGTTGCATCAAAGTCTCTTGTTTCATCATAGATCCGAATTTTTAAAGAGGGTATCTTTACATTAAAGACTGAATTCCCGCCCGGCCATGTATACCACATTCCCTGTTTTTCTTCAAATGTAGAGGGGGATACATAAAATTGAGTAGGAGAAGACACAGTCAATAGATCTGTCGGAGAGTTACTGCGAACAGACCCTGGTGCCCACCATCCTATTTGATCCCCTTGTTTTACACCAGATGCAGATAAATCAAGCCCATCTTCTCCGACAAAAACAGTACTGCCAGGAGTGATTATCGAATTATCAGAGATAGCAGGACTGAATAGAATTAAAATAACCAGTATGGTTATCAGCAGATATTTCATATGCATAGTTCGACGGTTGATTCAAATATAATCTTTCATCTGAAATACCAGTTCCTATATACTCATCTTTCCTATTATCCGGTATATGATGACTGCATACTTTGCAGGCGGGTGCTTTTGGGGAGTTGAGGCCTTATTTCAACAGGTTCATGGAGTAATCGGGACAACTGCGGGATATATGGGAGGAACAAAGGATAATCCTACTTATCTGGAGGTCTGTTCCGACAAAACCGGACATGCTGAAACAGTTCTGGTAGAATACGATGAGAACATATTACAATATCAGGATCTTCTTGAGATTTTCTTTGGAAATCATAATCCAACCGAATATATGAAGCAGGGAGAAGATACAGGTTCTCAGTACAGATCTGTAATATTTTATACCTCACCGGAACAAAAAGAGACAGCATTACAATATATTAAGAAAATTGATTCATCTGGTAAGTATGACAGACCGGTAGTTACCGAAGTCGTAAAAGCGGGTATATTCTGGCCTGCAGATGATTGCCATCAGTCATATTATATGAAGATAGCCATGAGATATGGACAGGATTTGTATTAATAGGGTATTGTTAAGTAAAATTTCAAAAAAGTTGGGTTTATCCAAACAGAGCCCCAAGCCCTGCCATCCCGCTCTCTTCTTCTGCCTTTTTGTCTTCTACAGGTTCCTCGGCTTCAACCGGGGCAGCTGCTCCGGCTGCAACAGGGGCTGCAGCTACTGCTACTGGTGCTGCTGCGGCCTTACTTATTGCTTCTTCAATATTAACACCATCAAGGGCTGCTACAAGTGCCTTGACACGTGATTCATTGACTGCGATACCAGCGGCAGATAGTACTGCCTGAACAGAAGATTCGTTAATCTCCTTTCCTGCTTTATGCAGGAGGAGTGCAGCGTATACATACTCCATTATTAATTCACCTTTTTTTTCCAATTATTCGTATTGTTCTTAATTCTATCATTGCGTCATTGTCTGCAGGGTTTTTGCCTCTGCATAAGCCCGTCCCAGAATAGCCTCGATAACATCAGTGCCTGGAATTGCAGCCTCTATTGCTACTCCGCGTGCCTCACGTACTGCTTTGGATATCAAAGCTCCTGCAGTATCCCTTGTCGGATATGCAGCATTTACTGATAAATTAAAGGCATGAGTTGCAGCGGATACAATACTATTATAGAAGGCTGTTTCATCTATTGCAAGAACATCAGACTCATAAATCATCCCATCGTAGAAGGCTGCCTGCAAAATTAGCCCGACATCCATTGGTTTTATATCAAGCTTAATTAATGCATCAGCTAGCTTTTTGCTAATCTCTTCTCCGGCTTTGACTATGACCTTCGATTCTCTGATTGTTACTTTACCTGCCTCTATTGCTGCAGGTATCCCAGCTTGTTGCAGTTCACCCACAATAGGACCCGGACGAAAACTTGTGGGACCTTTCTGAACTGATATATCCTCAGGTGCCTTCTCTCCCGGCCTTGCTGCCATCTTTGTTTTTGTCTTTTCAAGCATACTGTAGAGCTTGAAAGGATTTTCATTAGTAAAGATTAATGCAGAATGCCCTGATAGAAGATTACTGAGATCCTTGACCGCTCCACCTTCTTCATTAAAGGTATGTTCAATGAGGGTATTACGAGTCATCTTCAGTTCAACTTTTCCACGCAGATTTCTTCTTATATCCTGAATCTGCCTGGCAGGTATCCCATACATATCAACCAGACCTACCAGTTTGTAAGAACTGATTAACTGCCTGATCTCTGTAACTTCGTCTTTTTTCCATTGGGGCAGATGTGTGGTATATAATCCCATTCTTACATCACCTTCACAGATGGCCCCATGGTCGTCTTCACATAGACTGATCTTATCTGGAATTCACCAAGCTCTAGTTTTGCGAGAATACGTTTGAGAATAGCATCAATATTGTCTGCGATCTCATCATCACTCATAGTTGTCGAGCCGATTTTAAGTGAAAATGACATCTTGTCTTTAGTCCTAACTTTTACAGACTTCCTCAATCGTTCAACAATCGGACGGATATCCGTCCCTGCAGGAATCGGCTGAGGCATTTTGCCCCTTGGACCAAGTCTTGGACCAAGCCATCGACCAACAAGACTCATTACTGCCACATCGGCCAGGAAAAACTGATGCTCAGATGCAATCTTTCTCGCTTCCCGAGGGGCTCCTCCCAGACGTTCAATCTCTTCAGGTCCTATAATGAGTTCGACTCCGGAATCTCTGGCCTGGGTAATAATATCACCAGATCCAAGGACCGCAATCTTGACATGCCTCCCATTTCCATGAGGAAGGAGGATTGTCTCATCAATACGGTTTTTAGGTTGAGACATATCGATGTTTTTAAGATTAATGGTTAAATCGACACTCTCTGTGAATTTCCGTTCAGGCGCCTGTTCTTTTGCCTTGTTTAATGCGTCTATCAGGACGCTTTTTTCAACCATCAGATTCCTCCATAGTGCAGCGACCGACCTAATCGATCTTCTATGGTTTCTTATCGATTCTATACATTGAAAGTCGCGTCATGAATACCCGAATCGATCTCTTTGAGAATCTCTTTGGGTTTCTTGCCTGAAACTGTAATGCCTAACGAAACACATGTTCCGATAACCTCTTTAACCGCATTTTTAAGGTCATAAGAGAGCATATCATCCAGTTTCATTTGAGCAATCGTGACTGCGGACTTTAGCGGCATATCCCCAACGATAATGGTATTAGGTTCTCCTGAACCTTTTTCAACGCCGGCTTCTTTCATGATGAGAGCTGTCGTGGGGGGTATACCCACAGAGATGGTGAAATTTTTCTTATCATCAACCTCTACACGAACAGGAACCTGCATTCCATTAAATGATGCAGTCTTCTTGTTTATCTCATCAACGACAGCCTTAACGTTAATACCGAGGGGACCCAGCGCCGGACCAAGTGGCGGACCGGCTGTTGCCTTGCCGCCGGGTACCAGTACCTCGACTACTTCTGCCATTGTGTATCACCAGTCAGGACAATGTATGTCCATCTGGGTTCATATAGGTTGGAAGGTCTGATAAAAAAAGATACGTATGATGGGAACCTGATTTTACACTTACTTATCATCCTCTCCACTGTCGATGACCCTCACATGGTCACCTCTGACTGTGATAGGAATTGGCAGAACGCTCTCATATAGTTCTACAGTAATTTCTTCTTTGGAAGCGTCTACTCGCTTTACAACCGCTTTTTCACCTTTAAACGGTCCCGATATCAGTTCAATAATTGTCCCTTCATCTATTCCACTTACAGCAGGTTTTGGAACTAAATAGTGACCGACTTCTTCAAGTGAAGTTGCACCTTTTAAAACGGTACGCGCACTTGGAACGCGTTCCATCAATTCCTGTACACGTGCCAGTGGCTCATGAGTTTCAACAAGCACATAACCCTTAAGCTCATCTGGAGCTATGACGGATAGAACACGGATATCATTATCTTCATCCCGAACAGCCTTTTCAATATTATCTGCAACGGATCTTTCTGCACGATTCGTTGTCTTTATTGCAAAAATGCGAGGGAGAGAATGTTCATTCTCCATTTCTATCAGGCTGGCAGTACTAGGAAGAACTCGTAAATTACAAACCCAATTAGTCCAATAATTAAAACACCTGCCGCAGCCACGAGAGCTATCTTTGTATATTCATCGCGCGTGGGGAAACGGGCCAGTTTAAGGATACGCAAGTATTTGCGAAAGAGTTCTTCGTTTAAATTGATGTTCAGTTTAGGGATTTCCATATATATCACTTCAGAAAGTCAATCTCAAAATGTCTCTGAAATTTGGGGTTACTTTTTTCATTTCTACCATATATTTGTGGCGACCGCACACCTGTTAGTATCAACAAAGTCCGGATGGTATTTTGCATATTCGGATCTATCTGAGCCCCCCATATAATACGTGCATCAGGATCAATCATGCTATAAACACCTTCTACAACACCCTCTGCTTCTGCCATAGTCATGTCAGGTCCTCCGGTAACATTCACAAGGGCGGATGTCGCGCCGGATATATCAATATCAAGAAGAGGAGATCTTGTTGCTTTTCTGACCGAGTCCAATGCCTTATCCTGAGCATCACTCTCTCCCATACCTATCATGGCTACACCGCCTTTCTCCATGACAGCCCTGACATCAGCAAAATCCAGGTTTACAAGCCCAGGTACGGTAATAAGTTCGGTAATTCCTTTAACAGCCCTCATCAAGACTTCATCAGCTACTTTGAATGCAGCATAAAGCGGAAGTTTTGGAACTACCTCCATTAATCTGTCATTTGGTACCACAATCACAGTATCGGCAACATCCCTAAGTCTTTCAAGCCCAGCTTCAGCATTCTCCATCCTGATAGCACCTTCAGAACTGAATGGAAGTGTGACAATTGCAATAGTAAGTGCCCCTTCTTCATGCGCTGATCGTGCTACTACCGGAGCACATCCTGTCCCTGTCCCTCCTCCAAGCCCGGCAGTGATAAAGACCATATCTGCATCAGCAACCGCGTGACGGATCTCGTGCTCACTTTCAAGAGCAGCTTCTTCACCAACCTGAGGATATGAACCTGCTCCAAGTCCACGAGTCCTCTGACGACCAATTAATATCCTGTGATCAGCTTTTACTGTTGCAAGGTGCATGGCATCGGTATTTACTGCATACATGACAGTCCCGGTTATTCCTTCTTCTTTCATCCGGGTTATCGTATTAGAGCCTGCACCACCGCAACCGACAACAGTAATTCTGGTTGCCATGGTTCTGAGGACCGCATCTAGGTCACTGTTATTCTGTGGATTTCTCTCTTCGGTATACACCCTGTTTAGTGCTTCTTCCACAATTGACTTCATTTCAGGTGTCTCTCCGGATTCGAATACATTTTTCAGTACTGGTCATCACCATTTGAGGCATAATCATTCTTCCATTAACACTTACAGGTCTTCCTTTCATCAACTCACCATAGAGTGGTCCTGCCGGGATCTTTAGTTCGTTTGCCTTTTCCGGATCAAACCGGTTTTTTCGGATAACAAGACAATTACCGTCAAACGAAGAGTCATATTCTCTTTGTAAGAATGATATGCAGAGACTTATTAATTTCTCCTTGATATTGTCGCTGTTTTCTATGTCAGTAATAAATTTATTATGACATGCTTTTCCAAGCCCGGTAAGATGAACAATCGGTAGTGAATCCAGAGATGAGAGAAACGTCTCGGGGATTCTCCTTATTACCTCCTCTAATAGGTCTTCCTGTATCTCAATAATCATAGGATTGTCCGCATGTTTTAATGCATGTACCACAATATGAGAACCGGGGATTTTTTCATCCGCCATTTTCCTGATGTTAAGATATTGTACAAACGTGAGATCTGACAACTGTTTAAGATCGCTCTGACCCAGAACGGGAAGGTTAAGATCTGAAGCCATTTTTATAATACTATGCTCATCTTTCGAAGCAAGTGCTTTTCCATCAATATATATTGCATCAGCATTAGTTGCCGTGGTGATATCCTTAAACATATCTGATGTCAGGTAACAGATATCACGAGAGGGCATGATATGGCCGAAGCCTCCCCTTGTGGATTTTGAGATCTCTGTCTGCCTTATAGCGTAATGTGTCCCGCCAAACCCGGCCAATGAAATTACATCATGTGTATCATGCATAAGTGCATTCAATACCGAACGTGCAACAGCAGATGATCCGTGAATGTCATTCCATTCACGTTCAGTACTACCAATCTCTACAAAACACGAAGGAACCGGTACACATGTCGGGCCATGATGAGTGGCTTCATACATGACCTCGAAACCATCCGGTGCATTTAACACTAGATTTGAGATTAGGGCATGCATGAGCCTTGTAGCAGAAGGAGTTAGTTTTCCTGATTTTCCTCCATATTTAGCTTCTCCATAATTGCCGGTGACATGAACTGTTAAAACAGGACGTGGATCCCTGCTTGAATGTCGGGAAAGAAATACGATCTGATCCACATCAGAAGGAAGAGAGGGTCCGTCAAGATAAATTAGGCGCTCTTTTGTTCTCATATGAGAAATATTATCGGATAATTCAGTATATTCAGGAAGTATACTCATGATCTCCGTGTGAATATTTGATCCGGCAGGATCCTGCTCTGAACTTATAAGAAGGGTTTTAATGGTTACAGAACCGAATGACATGACTTCATCAGATCATTATGCAATTAAACAAATATGTTTTAACCGATGTAATCTTTGATTTTTCCGATACATTCATCCCCTTTAAACCTATATAATAATACGCTTCCAGAATTATATTCTGTTAAAGTATTATTGCAAATTGATTGCCAGAATCTGGAAAATCTTTTTTCCACAGGTTTTATTTGATTTTTGCATATTTTTGGAGATGGTAACATTAAAGAGATGGAGGCTGGTACAGATGTTGATCAAAATACTGATTCAACACAGGCAGGTGGATTTGAACAGGTTAGAGTACGTTTGCCTAATGCTAGGAAAGGAGAACAATTTGCTTATGCAGAATTAATGCTTGGATCTTTTCATATCAAGGTCAGATGTTCAGACGGGGTTACTCGTCTAGGCAGGATAAAAGGTAAGATGAAACGCAGATCCTGGATACGAGAAGGGGATGTAATAATAATAACACCATGGTCATTTCAGGATGAAAAGTGTGATATTTCATTCAGATATACTCCTCCACAAAGAGACTGGCTTAGAAGAAATAAATATATATAATTTTTTCCCTTTAATTATTTAAGTATTTATAATATCACGTATCATTATCAGAAATAGAAGATATTAAATATAGTGTAATTGTTAATTATTAATTTATGAAACCGGATATCGTAAAAAAAATTTTTGACGATGAAGGAATTAAAACTTCAATTACCTGTATAGAAGCTTTTGATATATCTGAGAAGCATAGTATATCAAAGACGGAGATTGCTCGCTATTGTAACGCTAACAATATTAAGATAAAATCCTGTCAATTAGGTTGTTTTAAATAAGTATGTTTCTGATTTTTCTGAAATAACGGATAATTAGTCATTAAAGTAATGTTTTTTTGTACCTGATGAATAGTATTATTTTCAATTACGTATAACGGAGATTATGAAAGGAATCCCTTTCCTCATTTTGGCATCCATTTTCATGGTTATTTTTCTGGCTGGAGTATCTGTCAGTGCAGATTCATCTGACAGCTGGACTGAAAAAGGGATATCATTAGCAAATTTGAACAGATATACAAAGGCTATTGAGGCTTTTGATAAAGCTCTTGAGATCGATTCCAATAATACAGATGCCTGGATTGGAAAAGGAGTTTGTTTATCTGATCTTAATAAATATGTAGAATCGATTCAGGCATATGATAAGGCTATTGAGGTTGACCCGAAAAATATAGAAGCGTGGATTGATAAAGGTGTATCTTTACAATCTCTAGGTAGAGCTGAAGAAGCAATCAAAGCATATGACAAGGCACTTGAGATTGATCCGAAAAATGCCGATGCACAAAAACTTAAATCAAAATTACAGGAATCAATGAAAAAATAAAATCCGGAAACAATATTATTGAAACAAGTTTCAGGATTTCAAGAATTCACTCATTTTTGAGAGATTTTCCGGAGAGTATTCTCTTAAAGAGATTAACCGGTTCAGGGTCATTTATGGCCTGATCCAGCTTGGTCTTGGATGTATAATCGGCATAATATTTATCCTGGACAAGATGAGGGTCTGGGCGCCGGTGCTTGATATCCGGCTCTTTACAGATATAAAATCTTTGCTATTCAAAGCTGGCAGCCCTCATTAATTATAGTGCCAAGTCAGCCGTGACCTTCCTTTTAAGCCTGGATCTGCAGTACACCAAAGGATTAGCACCTGAACAAGCCGGACTAATCCTGATAATTAAACCCGCTATAATGGCGATTATTTCACTTGTCACAGGAAGACTCCCTGATATGATAGATCCTCATATTATTGCATTCATAGGGATGGTCCTTACAGCTTTTGGACTTATGATGTTTGTTTTTGTAGCTGAATCAACCTTATTGTGGTACATATCTGCCAGTTTAGCTATGATTGGAGTAGGATTGGGACGGTTTTCATCACCAAACCAGGATGCAATTATGAGTCCAATAGAAAAGCAGTATTATGGTGTGGCTTCATCTATCAAGGGATCAATGAGTTAAATTGGACAGATGCTCTCTATGGGTGTCGTATTAGTATCGTTGGATATACTTCTCTCTACCGGAAATTGCAAGTAATGACCTGATAGAGGCTACCTTATTGATATACAAAAAATCCATTATTATGAACTGATGTTGTGAGTCAACCATGTTTCAACACCCGCCAATTCCATCAATCTTAAAATCTATAGGACTTGTCTTTGGAGACATCGGAACCAGCCCGATTTATACTCTGGCTGTTCTGTACCTGATTGTAAAGCCGACAACATTCCAGATATTCGGGACTATTTCCTTGATCTTCTGGACTCTTATTATCCTGGTAACAGTTCAGTATGCTATCCTTGCCATGCGGCTCTCAAGTAACGGAGAGGGAGGGACTATCGTACTAAAAGAACTTCTGTTGCCGATGGTAAAGAGTAAGTACGGAATTCTCATAGTAACCATCACAACATTTGCCGGAGTATCCCTGATGATTGGCGACTGCGTAATAACTCCGGCAATCAGTATTCTATCAGCGGTTGAAGGTATCCGTCTCATACCGGGGGGAGAAGGAATAACAGAAGGAACCTTTGTCTTACTTGCAATCCTTATAACTATAGCACTCTTCTGGTTTCAAAAACGTGGAACTGATAAGGTTGGCATCACTTTCGGACCGGTGATGATCATCTGGTTCCTCTCCCTCTCAATCTTTGGACTTGTTTCTATCATCAGGACTCCGGAGATTATCCTTGCATTAAGTCCTACATATGCCATATCCTTTATTTTTAATAACCCGGATCAGGCATTTCTCTCTCTCTCCCTCATCATTCTTTGCGCAACAGGGGGAGAAGCTCTATTTGCAGATATGGGTCATCTTGGCAGAGAGCCAATAAGATGGGCCTGGCTTATCGTTCTGGTAGCATTAACCCTTGTATATTTGGGACAAGGAGCATTTCTTATCAGGAACGGCCCGGTAGATAACCCGTTCTTTGGTATGATCATAAGCGAGGCCGCGATGCTCTATATCCCTTTCCTTATGTTGACGGTTATGGCTACGATAATTGCGTCGCAGGCAGTGATCAGTGGTATCTTTTCTGTAATATATCAGGCAATTAATACCCACCTCCTTCCCCGTTTTCCTATAGATTATACCTCATCAGAACTTCGGACCCAGATATATATCAATCCGGTAAATTGGGCATTATGTGTTGCAGTAATCTTTATGCTGCTTATTTTTGGCTCTTCTGAACGACTGGCCGCAGCATATGGTATAGCTGTCAGTGGAACAATGCTTATTACTGGCCTGATGATGACTACAATATTTTCCTTTAAAAAACAGGTAATTGCAATTATTCTATCACTCTTTGTCACTTTCGTAGATTTAATCTTCTTTTTCTCATTGCTTCATAAAATTCCGGTTGGCGGTTATTGGTCACTCATCATTGCAGCAATTCCGTTTTCTGTCTTTGTTATCTTCACTGAAGGGCAGAAAGTATTGTACCGGGGACTCAATCCAATGGATCAAAAGACATTTTTAAAAAAATTCGAAGACAGGTATACTCATTTTCCTAAATTGCATGGAACAGCGATATTTTTTGCCCAGTCTATCGATCACATTCCGGCATACATGACAAGGACGATGTTTGTCCATGGTATAATATACAGGGATAATGTAATCATCTCGGTCCGTCCCAAAGAAGAGGCTTATGGATCCCACTGGAACCTCAAGGAAATAAAACCCGGACTAAGGTATCTATCCATTGAATATGGCTATATGCAAGTCATCAGCCTGCTGACAATTATCAGGCAGGCTGGTATTGAAGAAATTACGGTATTTTATGGGATGGAAGAGATAGTCACGAACAAATTTATCTGGAAAATATATGCAATTATCAAACGTCTTTCTCCTTCATTTGTTCAATATTACCGACTTCCGTCAGATCATGTCCATGGTGTAGTGACGAGACTGGAGATGTGAGATAGTAAGATAATTGGTAATTATTATGATGAGAGTGATACTATTGGATTATTTGTATATCTATAGGATTTGAACCCTGTTTAAAAGGTCTTAAGAATTTCCTTGATATTTGGGAGAATATGACAGAAGAGGTGTTACTATCAGGTAGGAATAAGGTTCACGTTCTCTATGTGGATGATGAATGTGAACTTCTAAAGATCGGTAAAATTTTTCTGGAACGCTTAGGAGATTTCAAGGTAGATATCAGGATTTCGGTTCAGAAAGCCCTTGACTCGTCTAAGATTCAATCTTACGATGTAATCATCTCTGATTACCAGATGCCCGGCATGGACGGGATATCTTTTCTTAAAGTTGTCAGGAAGCGTTATGGTGATATTCCATTTATTCTTTTTACCGGCAGGGGTCGTGAAGAGGTTGTTATCGATGCAATAAATAACGGGGCAGATTTTTACATTCAGAAAGGAGGTGAGCCATTATCTCAGTTTACTGAACTTTCACACAAGATAAAACGGGCAGTCTCCCGGCGAAGGGCTGCAATTTCATTAAAGGAAAGTGAAGAGAAATTCAGAGTACTTGCTGATTTCTCTCCTGTTGCAATTATTGTACATCATGGATCCAGATTTGTATATGTCAACGATCATACATCAAAGTTAACAGGATATAGCAATGAGGAATTGTATTCTAAAAATTTTTGGGATATTATCCATCCTGATCACCAAGAAAAGGTAAAGGAAAGTGGGCTAGCACGTGTCAGGGGGGAAGATATTAATTCCAGGTACGAACTGAAATATCTCACCAAAGCTGGAGAGACCGGCTGGGGGGATTTATCAGCTGGAGTAATTCAATATGGAGGAAAACCAGCGTTAATAATTTTAATGGTGGACATTACAGAGAAAAAAAGAACAGAAGAAGAACTTCAGGCAGCCTATGAACAACTGGCAGTTTCGGATGAAGAAATAAGAGTACAGTTCGATGTATTACAGGAACTTATGGAAAAAACCCGGGTAACTGGAGAAGCAAAATAAAAGAAATAAGATATCCTGATTCTTGTTTTCCCTTATCAGAATATTATTAATTACTTGCTAAAAAATAGAGAAATCCTGAATTAATGATCAGGCTGGTAATCATTCAGTTCAGTTCTTAATCTTCTGTGCCATTGATAGTCCTACAGAGTAAGCATTATCAAGTTCATCCGAATCAGGAACATATAATACTTCCATAATATCACTGACAGTAAACCCTGCGGTTTTTAACTCTTCTGCAATAAATTTCGAAGCCCCTCCTTTTCCACCCATTGATCCGAATGTGAGTGCATACCTTTCACCTGTCCGGTTAAAGTGAAGGCCTTTAAGGTAATACATAAGATCTCCAATACTGGGGTAAGGGAAGTCATTAATTGTTGGAATCCCGATCATAATAGCTTTGGATTCAAGGATATGTTTTACAATCTCTGATCGCTCATCTTCATGAAGATTGAAGATCTTGACATCGCATCCACCTGCAATTACTCCCTCTGCCAGGGCATGGGCTAGGAGTTTTGTTGAACCATGCATGGTGTCATAGACGATTGTTACTTTATTTTTCATCAGGGTTCCGGTTGCCCAGCCAACATATGCATTAATTATCTTTGCCGGGTTCGTCCAGATCTGTCCATGTGAGGGTGCAATCATCTTCACCTTGCTGATAAGATCCAGATCGGTGAGTTCTTTTGCTTTCTTCAGAAACAGGCCGGAGAGTGGAACTATAAGGTTGGCATAAAATTTCTGGGCAGCATCCATAAGGACATACTCCGGGATGTCTGTATCCAGTCTTCCGGTATAACACAGGTGTTGTCCAAATGCATCATTAGGAAAGAGAATACCATCCTCTACAAGCAGGGTGAACATGGAATCCGGCCAGTGAAGGAGGGGTGCCTGAACGAATGCGAGTGTTCTTCCACCAATATCCAGTGTCTCCCCGGTTTTAATATTTCTGAAATCGGCTCCCGCAAGAGAGGGATAATGCCTAATAAGTCCTTTTTCAGCAACCTCGGTGCAGTAAATCGGTGCATCAGGATATTTCTTATGTATACCTGGAAGGGCACCAGAATGATCCTTTTCAACGTGGTTCTGAATGATGATGTCGATTTTGTTACTTTTCCCCTCCTGAATGCAGGCATCTTCAATTCTTCCCCACATCTGGGCATCCTGACCTGGGTACACATTATCAATAAGAACAGTCTTTTCACCAAAGACAAGGTAGGCGTTGTATGATGTTCCGTCAAGTGTATAACCATGATATGTTCTTAAATCCCAGTCCAGTGTTCCGACCCAGTATACTCCCTGGGCTATTTTACTAGATTTTGCTTTCATTTTCAATCCCTTCGTAATAGTGCGAACATTCTATTGTATGCGAACTAATATTAAGCTTCCGGATAATAGTTCTATGTGGAAAGTAAAGACCCGCGTGATTATGATAATACAGAGATAAACCTGTATTCATCAGTACTAGGGCCGGTAGCAATTGAAAGCGGTGTGAAAAAGCAGATACTTACTCTTCTTGCTGTTCGTGATTACTCTTTTGATGAACTTGTCAGAGTAACTGAAAAGGCAAAATCGACGATCTCGGTTCATATTCGTGATCTTGAAGACGATGGTCTGATATCTTCTCATCCGGATCCTGAAGATAACAGAAAGAAGATAATCTCACTTTCGTCCAAACCCATCGGTGTACTTACAAGACGTGACCGTGAAGCTGCAGATGATGAGATCCAGAGAGACAAAATATCCTTTCCTTTTACTCCCGGAGATATTCCATCATTTTTCCGGTTTGCAGTAAAGGTATTCCGTACTGAAGCTATGTTAATGGGAATAAATATCGATCCAATCCTTTTTCAATGTGGATTAAGGGTTGGATCAGTCATCAGTTTACTGATTATTGATTGGGATCTTGATCTTCTAGTCGGAAAAGTAAATGAATTCTGGGAGACATATGGACTTGGATCAGTAGAATTAACCGGTGTTGATCCTCTGTTGCTTACAGTAAAGGGATGTTTTGAGTGTGAAGATCTTCCAAAGACGGGGCATGGGGCCTGCTCATTTGATACTGGGGTGCTTACAGCAGTATTCTCCAGGTATTTTCAGTCACCAGTACTGGTAACAGAGGAGGAGTGTTACTCATCCGGGTATGATCACTGCCTCTTTGTGATAAAGAAGAGAGATTAGAAGACTCCTCAAGAGATGGATTGTATCTTATGGCCCCTTCTGCGACTCCTGAATTAATTCCTTGTATAATCTCTGAATTTCTTCTCCCCTTTTAGAAAGAAGACGTTTTAAGTCTTCATGGGCCATTTTTAATTTTTCTTCAGCCTCATAGTGTTGTGTTAAATCACGGGTTACTCCCATAACCTCGACGACGTCTCCATTTTTATCTTTTAGTGGTATTAATTGTGTATCCTGCCAGGAATCATGATCTTTAAAGGTTACCTTACTCTCTATTCTTACTGGCGCTCCGGTTTCGAAAACCTTCTTTATATTGATCCATTGTGTTTTATTTGCAGACTCAGGGAAATATTCTGATCTAGGTCTACCAACCACATCTGTTTTTGGATTTTTTAAAGCCTGGGCTGCAAATGTATTAATATATATAATGTTGTCATTTCTATCAATTATATAGATAAGATCGTGGGATGACTCTGCAAGAGTGCGATAACGCTCTTCACTCTTTTTTAATTTATCTTCAAATTCTTTTTTTTCAGATATATCCCTGATCGATTCTATCGCCCCTACAATCTCACCTTTTTGATCATAGAGCATACCTGCCTTAGCCCAGAGAGTTCTTGCAGTTCCATCCGTATTGGAGATAGATATCTCTGCTGCCAGCATATTTCCTTTGTTGATTATGTTCTCATAAAATGAAAGAATCTCATCCGACGGGTTAAACAGGTAATTAATAAGGACAGGACGATTGCATCCATATAATGGAAGAGAATATTCATAATCACCTTTTCCGATCATCATATCTGCGCTTACACCCGTCAGTTCTTCCATTGCTCTGTTCCATAAGATGACCTTACCCTGAATGTCTATGGCAAAGGTAGCATCAGGGAGAAAATCAATAATATCAGCAAGCCTCCTTTGCGAATTTTTTAAGGCATTAATTGACTGGTGTTCACTCACGGCTTTTTCAACTTTTTTTGTTAGTTCAGCATAAAGGGAGATCAAATCTCCGCCTTTTTGAAGATAAAAATCTGCCCCGCTGTTAAGGGCAAGAATTGCAATCTCTTCACGGCCTTTTCCGGTAAATAATATAAATGGAATATCACCGAACTTCTGACGGACCTCTTTGAGAAATTCAATCCCGTCCATTATAGGCATCTGGTAATCAGATATAATGGCATCATAATGGGTAATCTCAAGTATATTTAAGGCATCTTTTGCAGTGGTGACAGTATCTGCTTTTATCTCTCCGAATTTCTCAAGAAATGCCTTTTCAATATCAAGGGAATCTATCTCGTCATCAACACATAGAACCGAAATCATTTAGCCCTCTTTTACTGCCAGGTAATTAATTACAAGTTGCATCATCAGATAAAAAGAGTTTAGGTATATCTTCCGGATGTGTAACCATCACCGTTACCGATAAAAAGAAATGCTTTTTATTCAGATAGATCTATAATGAATTTAATAAATAAGGTTTTCATATTCTCTGTTATGGCTGTTTTTTTTTGTCTAGTTATATGGTGTTCGGCAGGAGATGAGATTTTAAATAATTCAACACCAGTAATCCCCATCCTTGAGAGTGCTTCAGTAGAGAGTCAGGTTGATTATCTAAACGGTAGCATATCCCTGGTTTCTGGCTGGAACTTTGTGTCAGTTCCAAGGAGACTTGCAGATGACTCTAATAAGGCTTCAATCTTTTCAGAAATAAATTCATCCGGGCATAGTATCTGGACATATAACCTAAATGACGGGGGATGGAATGATCTTCTGCCTGATGATAAGGTACTTCCAATGGAGGGATACTGGGTATATTCCAGTGCTCCGATCTTAGTCCCTGTCAGTTTTTCAAACGATCCGTTGCAGGTACCCCCGGTAAAAGACCTGGTAGCAGGCTGGAATATGTTTGGGTTTACCGGAAATACTCCGGCTTCAGCAAGGGATTCACTTCTTTCGATAAAGAGTCTTTGGACCGAGGTTATCGGCTGGGATGAAGGAAAACAGCAGTTTGATACGACTATAATTAATGATGGTTCAAATGAACATGCAGACTCTGCACTTCTCAACCCTTACCATTCCTACTGGTTATTTGTAAACGAATCCTGCAGTTTAGCCAGTATCGGTGCATAAAAAAAGGAAAACAGGCTCTAACAGGCAAAACTCTCTTTTATATTCAGGTCTGAAACTCCCTTTTTAAAAACAGACAATGCATACTGATTATCCTCAAGTTTCATGGATGAATCATGGAGATGGTTATTATCATTTTTCCATGCTGTATTCCACCAGATAAGTCCCTTAACCGGGCTTTTTGTCTCCTCTGAAAGATATGAAAAAGCCTCTTTTATCCAGGTTTCAGCATCCAGATTCTTATTATTTACATCAGTTCCAAAAATGACCAGGACTGGTTTATTGATTGAAACCGCTGAAAGGTTGGATAAAACCAGATTTAAAGTTCTCATAAAAGAACCTTTACCCGATTCATATGGTTTTTGTGAACCGAAGACTGAAACTGTTACAACATCACAGAGATCATCCCCGGGATAATAAGCTGTCAGGTTATTCCATGTAACATCCGGCTGGCTTTCTGCATTTACATTATATACCCAGATAAGATTAGTGGCCCCTTCCTGTGTCATTACATCCCTGATATGCCTGTAAGCTTCCCTGAAATCCGCCTGTCCTTTCTCCTCCCTGTTCCAGTAACCGTTCCAGGGATACTTCCAATGGTTTACCTCAGTTCCGAATTCTATAAAAATTGGTGCGCCAAAGGTCCGTGCATCTCTGGCCCATTTTTTCAGTTCAAGATCAAATTTGCCATTAGCGATATTCTTCAGGGTAAATTGGGGTTCTTTCTGATATAATGTATCTGAACTGCGCATCATCAGTCGAATATATGGGACTGTCCCATTCCTGCTCAGAAATTCAGCGTTATTCAATGGAAATTTACGATCTTTGCTCCATTCATCAAAAAAAACTCCAATTGCGACCTTTTTTCCGATTGAAAAAGAAAAATTTGTTAATGAATCAGGAGATAGCCTCTCTATATCTGATCCTGCTCCTGAACCAGCATACGATCCAATTACAAAAGATCCATCATCCGGCAGGCAGAATCCTGTTGGCAGACCAGAAACTCCATAAATGCCTGGTAACATCCATATGAGCAAAAAAACTAAAAATACTGCTCTTAAACCCCCTGACATCTCATTCACCCTGTATCCGGAGTTATTTACATACTTGCTTATTAATCTCTCCATTAATTATGATACTAGGTAATTTCATATATTACAATAATTATTCCCGACAGAGAAGAGATGAGATGATATGGATCTGACCGGATGGGTTGAGTATAAAGAAAAAAGGCTTTCAATAGAAGAGATAGTTACATTGCTTGATAAAGATCCCGTGGCTGTTTCAGAGTTCGGCGGTGAATTTTTCTTCAGGTATGGTACATGTTGTGCCAGAGATCACTATGGTGTTATCATGGGAGATTGTCCACCCGGCACATTCATCTGTGATGGCAGAGTATCTCATGTAATTAACCCGGATTACCCTGAATACCCTCTAGATGAAGCGATAAAAAAAGCGATAAGTATAAGATCAGATGAAGGAATTACCGCTCTTTCCGGAGGTATTGACTCTTCACTTGTTGCGGCGCTTTCAGGAAGACCGTGTATTGTAGCAGGTATGGAAGGTTGCCATGATATAAAACAGGCCGGGGAAGTTGCCACATGTCTCAATCTGCCACTTCATGTAAGGATAGTAACAGCAGGGGAGATTGCAGAAGCACTCCCAAAGATTGTCAGACTTCTGAAGTCCACAAATCCTGTAGATATTGCCATCTCCACAACGTTGTTCTTTATAGCGGAGACTGCAAGAGACCTGGGGTATGAGAGAATCCTGACCGGCCAGGGAGCAGATGAGCTATTTGGAGGATATGCCAGGTATCTTGAAACTCCGGCACAAAAACTGGATGAACTTTTTGCCAGGGATTTTGCGTCACTTGAGAGACAGGGGAAGAGGGATCAAAGTATAGCCGGATTTTTCAGAACCTACTTGTCCATGCCTTACCTTGACATCAGGGTTGTAAATGCTGCGAAAAATATTCCTTCTGGTGAGAGGATATCTGATGGTATCAGGAAAAAACCATTAAGGGAGGTTGCAGTCTCATACCTTCCAAAAGAGATAGCTTACAGGGAGAAGAAAGCCATGCAGTATGGTACAGGAATATGGAGAGAGATCAAACGTCTCGCCAGGAGAGAGGGGGGGACAAATTCAGTAACAGAGTTCCTGATCTCCTGTCTGAATCAATAATTCTTCGTTGCATAAAATCCAGAAAAAAATACCGGTTTTTACCGAATAGTATTATCCCTTTTTTCATTAGCGCATTCTGCGTTATGCCCCTCCTTTCTTACCTGGTAAGAGGTGTAATCACAGGTCTGATACCAAGGCTATTATATCCCCATGACCTGAGACAATATATCCTGATAAATTGGAAGGTACGAGAGCAGATGAGAAGGAGTTTGTATTAAATGGTTACGGCAGAAGACATCAGAAAAATAGCAAAACTTGCTGATGTCGGCATTGATGAATCTGAACTCTCCGGATTTACAAAGCAATGTTCAGGAATATTAGAATATTTTGCAATCCTGGATACTCTGGATCAGGATCGTCCTGTGACTCACGAAAGGGTAAATATTCTTCGTGAAGACGAAGTAAAACCCTCACTCTCTCAGGAAGAGTCCCTGAAAAATGCAGGTCAGACTGAAAAGGGTTTCTTTAAGGCACCTAGGGTGATGTAATGGCAGGAGCTCTTTTGTTTCGTCCGAATGATACTGTAAATGCGTTTATTACTACCATTCCCGATGTTACTTACTCTGATGGAGTTCTGTCAGGAGTCAGGGTTGCAGTCAAAGATAATATCTCGACAAAAGGAGTTGAGACAACCTGCGCTTCCAGGATACTGAAAGGCTATATTCCACCATATGATGCCCATGTCATATCATTACTAAAAGATGCAGGTGCAGCAATAGTCGGCAAGACAAATATGGATGAGTTTGGAATGGGTACCACCACTGAAAATAGTGCCTATGGTCCGACATTAAATCCAAGAGATATTACCCGTGTTCCAGGGGGTTCATCAGGTGGTTCGGCAGCAGCGGTTGCAGCAGGATATGTTGATCTTGCAATAGGTTCTGATACAGGCGGATCAATAAGATGTCCGGCAGCATTCTGCGGAATAGTAGGACTTAAACCCACTTATGGGAGGGTATCCCGGTTTGGTCTCATCGCTTATGCCAATTCGCTTGAGCAGATTGGTCCTATGGCAAGGTCTGTAACCGGGGTATCAGATCTCTTCTCTGTAATATCTGGTCAGGATAAGATGGATGCAACATCAGTTGACCGCCCTTATAACCACATACCTTCTCCGGATATAAACGGCCTGAAGATTGGGATTCCTGATGAGTTCTTTGGGAGAGGTGTACGGCCTGAAGTCGCTGATACTGTAAGGGAGGCGGTAATGACACTTGAATCACTTGGAGCAGTGACTGTCCCCTGCAGTATACCTTCTATGAAGTATGCACTTGCAGCCTACTATGTAACCTGTACTAGCGAGGCATCATCCAATCTTGCAAGGTTTGACGGAGTCAGGTATGGTCCTGGGAATTCTAACCGGAAGAGTTGGCATGATGCTTATTCAGAGATACGAAAGACCGGGTTTGGGGAAGAAGTCAGAAGAAGGATTATGCTTGGGACTTTCTCTCTTGCAGCCGGATACTTTGGAAGATATTACCAGAAAGCCCAGACAGCCAGGCAGATGGTCAGGGATGATTTTTCCAGGATCTTTAAGGATGTTGATATCATTGCAGGGCCGACAATGCCTGATATTGCATTCACTCTTGGGGAAAAGAGTGATCCTCTGCAGATGTACCTCTCTGATATCCTCACTGTACCGGCAAATCTTGCAGGAGTTCCGGCAATATCTGTTCCTTGCGGAACGGTAGATAAGATGCCGGTCGGGCTTCAGCTTATCGGGCGTCTTTTTGATGAAGAACGGATTATCGATACAGCATATGCCTATGAACAGGGGGTGTCCTGATGGAAGATGAGATAATAATCGGGCTTGAGATTCATTGTCAGCTAAATACAAAATCCAAGTTATTCTGTAGTTGTAGTACAGATTTTCGTGATAATGATCCAAACACTCATACCTGTCCTGTATGTCTGGGGCTCCCGGGTACAATGCCGATGGTGAACCGCAAGGCAATTGAATATGCCCTTAAAGTTGGAAAAGCATTGAATTGCGAAGTTCTGGATGAGTCGGAGTTCTCACGGAAGAACTATTTTTACCCTGATCTTGACAAAGCCTACCAGATTACACAGTATGACAAACCTCTTGCAGTTAGAGGAAAACTGCTTGTTGACGGGGATGATGGTGAGAGAGAGATCAGGATAACAAGGATTCATGTGGAAGAAGATCCCGGGCGTTCGGTACATATAGGAACAACTGATAGTGGTAAATATACCCTGGTAGATTATAACCGTTCGGGTATTCCCCTTATAGAGATTGTAACCGAACCTGATTTAAGATCCCCTAAGGAAGCCAGAAAATTTTTAAATAAACTCAGAGCGACTTTAGAATATCTTAATGTATTCGACTCTGAAAAGGAAGGTTCTCTCAGAGTAGACGCAAATATCTCGATTAAGGGAAATGAAAGGGTTGAAGTGAAAAATATCTCTTCATACAAAGGCGTTGAGAAAGCCCTGACTTTTGAGGTCACACGGCAGAGAAATCTTGTCAGGAGGGGACAACCAATAACCCGTGAGACACGGCATTTCGTTGAAGCCAGGGGGATTACAACCTCATCACGTTCAAAAGAAGAGGAGAATGATTACCGGTACTTCCCTGAACCTGATCTGCTTCCACTCAAGGTATCCGGCTGGGTTGAAAAAATCGACCTTCCAGAGTTACCTGATGCCAGGCGTGAGAGGTTTATCAGTCAGTACGGATGCTCTGTCGAACATGCAAAAACCCTTACGGGCGGGCTTAAACTTGCAGAGTTTTATGAAAAAACAGCATCTGTTGATAATGCCCTTGCTGCTACCTGGACTTCGGATTATCTCCTTGGCGAATTAAACTATCGTGACTTTTCTATAGATGCAATGCCTGTCGAACATTTCAGGAATCTTCTGAAGTTGCTTAAAGAGAATGCTATTACCGACAAATCGGGAGTTGAGATCCTTCGTATTATTCTAGATGCAGTAAAGGAAGGTAATATTCCTGAAACACCTGACAGTATTGTAAAGAGACTGGGACTTGCAAAGATTGGAGGAGGAGAGATAGGATCAATGATCAGCAATGTCCTTGCAGAACAGTCTGATGCAGTGGCGGACTATTATGCCGGTAAGATGCAGGCACTAAATTTCCTGGTTGGGCAGGTCATGAAAAAATGTCGTGGAAGGGCTGATCCCGGTGAATTAAACCTGATGCTGAGAGAGGCTCTGGATAAGAAGGAGTGATAAATGCATCTTATCATCGGTGAAAAAAATATTGTTGCAAATCGTATTGCTCAAATTCTCTCCGAATCCGGAAAGGTCTCAACAAAGAAGGAAGGAGGTGTTACCCAGTATCAGTTCGGTGACATGATCTCCATTGGTCTACGTGGTCACGTTGTAGAGGTTGATTTTGTTGAAGGTTATACAAACTGGAGATCAGAAGAGCGTCCCCCTCGTTCTTTGATCGATGCAGGTACCTTAAAACGCCCGACTGAACCAGGGATTGTTAAGCTTATTCAGAAGCTGGCAAAGAAAGCAAACCGTGTAACAATTGCCACTGATTTTGATACCGAAGGAGAATTAATCGGAAAAGAGGCATACGAACTGGTACGTGCCGTAAACAAGACTGTTCCGGTGGACAGGGCCAGGTTTTCAGCAATTACCAAGGAAGAGATAACCAGGGCATTTAATAATACGACTGAAATCGATTTTGATCTTGCAGCGGCAGGAGAAGCCCGACAGGTAGTGGACTTAATCTGGGGGGCTTCACTTACAAGGTTCATCTCTCTTGCTGCAAAAAGAGGAGGTGGAAATATTCTTTCGGTAGGAAGAGTCCAGTCTCCAACCCTCGCGATGATAGTTGACAGGGAAAAAGAGATAGAGACATTTATTCCAGAACCTTACTGGGAGATCTCTCTTACTACTGAAAAGCAGGGGGAGATGATAAAAGCCAGGCATGCTGAAGGAAAGTTTACTGATAAAGAAAAAGCCCTGGCTGCTTACTCATCAACCCGTGAACCTCTGGTTGTCACCGAAGTAAAAGAGGGAAAACGTATTGACCGTGCCCCGACTCCCTTTGACACCACCGGATTTATCGTAGCGGCTGCAAGAATAGGTTATTCAGCAGCCAATGCTATGCGGATTGCAGAAGAACTCTACATGAACGGGTTTATCTCTTATCCAAGAACTGATAATACGATCTATCCACCTTCCTTAAATCTTGATGCCATTCTGAAAACTCTGGAAAAGACACAGTTTAACAAGGAGGTAGCGTGGGTCAGGAACAACCGGAGAGGAAAACCGACTGAAGGGAAGAAATCTAGTACTGATCACCCCCCTATCCATCCCACAGGTGCTGCAGATCCTCAACAACTTGGCGATTCATGGAAACTCTATGAACTGGTAGTAAGAAGGTTCCTTGGGACACTCTCACCTGATGCAGAATGGGCAACTATGAGAATCGGGCTGGACGGATCAGGTCAGCCGTATATTGCAACCGGTTCAAGACTAATAAAACCAGGGTGGAGGACAGTATACCTATATTCGGATGCCAAGGATACTGTCCTTCCGATGGTTACGATGGGAGAGAATCTTAAGATTCAGGCTCTCGATATTGAAGAGAAGCAGACACAGCCTCCTCCGAGGTACACCCAGAGTAAACTTATCCAGGTAATGGAAGAACTGGGGCTTGGAACCAAGTCCACTAGGCATGAAGTGATTCAGAAACTAGTGGGAAGGAAATATATTGAAGGAAACCCGCTCAGACCGACACTTGTGGGAAAAGCTGTAATAGAGTCGCTTGAAGCCCATGCAGGAACCATTACCAAACCGGACATGACCCGGACGCTTGAAGAGGCGATGGAAGCGATAAAGGTAAGGAATAAAACCCGGGAGGGTGTCCTGGTGGAATCACGTGATATGCTTCATCACGTCTTTGATGAACTGGAACCCAATGCGGAGATAATCGGCCAGGAGATCATGGGTCAGGCTGACGAAGAACTTACCATCGGTCCCTGTCCTGTCTGTGGAAAAGACCTGAGAATCCGGAGAAAAGGTGGTTCGCAGTTTATCGGATGTAACGGGTATCCTGATTGTACCTGTAATATGCCCCTTCCAGGGAGTATGTGGGGTTCTGCTGTCAGGACAAAAAAGGTCTGCGAAATTCATAACCTGTATCATATAATCCTGGTTTCCAAAGGGAGTAAACCCTGGGAGATTGGATGTCCGTTGTGTCAGATGATTCAGCAGCAGAAGCAGTATTATGCACAGATGCCTTCGATGACAGAGGCTATGCAGGAGAGACTTGTTGATGCCAAGATATTCAGTATCTCTGAACTTTCAAGGATTGAGCCCGGTGAACTGGCTAAAAGGATTTCAGTGAATAAAAAAGTTGCTGAGTCTATAATTCGAGAATCACTTTCTGTTCTGGAGCTTATCAGAAAGCGTTCAGAGTGCAAAAAATTCATGAAACAATACATTCCTCCAAAACGCGGGAGGAGTCATACCAAGGTAATGACCGGGTTTACCGGGTCCGGAGTTAATAGCATAGAGGATATTGCATCGTCTGATATTAGTATCCTGAAAAAAGCCGGATTAAATGATGATGAAGCAAAACTCTTAAAAAACGAGGCGATGCAACACGCATCAAGAAACCGTCTGCGCGACATGGGCATCTCGGCAGTCTCCATAAAAAGATACCAGGAATCCGGCTTTATTACTCCTGAGATGATAATATCTGCCCATCCTGCTTATGTTAGTTTAAAAACCGGAATCTCTGTTGATACGGTAATTAAACATTTGATCCTAATATCCGGTGCTCTTGATCTTAACACTCCTCAAAAGATCTCCAAAAAACAGATAGATTCCGGCAGGATTGAACTCCTCTCTCTTAAAGGAGTCAACGAATCATTACTAGAGCAGTTCTATCTTGGTGGCATTTATAATAAGAAATCGTTAATAACAGCTAATCCTTCTGTTATCGCAAAAATATCAGGATTATCAACCGAACGTATCCGGAAAATTCAGGCAGATGCGGGTGCATAACTTGTCAGGATAAGCCGAATGTTTTTCACATAAGAACCATTAAGCTGTATTAGCAAAGTAACAGGCTGGAATGTATGAATACAAAATGGAAGACCTGGGCTCATGTCACAAAGCTTGACCCTGACAGGCATTTAAGTGAAGAAGATATAGCCGGGATAGCAACAAGCGGAACAGATGCCCTCATCCTTTCAGGCACATTAAACATTACTCAGGAAAATATGTCCCAGCTTCGTGATCAGGTTAAGGAGTATGGCCTACCTCTGGTTGTAGAGCCTGCAGGGCCTGAGTCGGTCGTATTTAATGAGATAGATCTGCTCTATGTTGCGAGTGTGATGAACACGTCTGATGCTGGATGGATCGTTGGAAAACATAAGCAATGGGCAATGAGACCTGGAATAAACTGGGATCGTGTCATCCCAGAAGCCTACATAGTTCTTAATCCGGATTCATCGGTCGCAAAAGTAACTGGTGCAGACTGTGGCTTATCATATAAGGATACTGTAGCATATGCATCGATTGCCGATCATTATTTCAGGTTTCCCATAGTTTATCTTGAATATAGCGGTACGTATGGAGATCCTGAACTGGTAAAAGAGGTCTGCAAGGTTATTGATAATGCAGTTCTCTATTATGGTGGAGGTATTGATTCTGGAGAGAAAGCTTATGAGATGGCAAGATATGCCGATACCATTGTTGTTGGTAATGCTGTCTATGAGAAAGGTGTCAGTGCCCTGATCGAGACAGTTCAGGCAATTCAGTAAATTCAATGCCTCATATTCGTATTGTTCTTGTAGAACCTTTGTATGAAGGAAATATCGGGTTTGCTGCCAGGGTAATGAAGAATTTCGGGTTTATGGATCTGATTCTCGTAAATCCCTGCCCGATAGGAGATGAAGCATTAATACGCTCTTCCCATGCAAAGGATCTCCTTCTCTCTGCCCGGAATTTGAGCCTTGGTGAGGTCATAAAAACTTCCAATCTTATAATTGCAACGACGGGTGCTCTTTCATATTCTGCCTGTCATCCTACGCGAATGCCCTATTATTCTCCAAAAGAGCTCAGGGAGATGATAAAAGATGTTGATGGAACCATCTCCATATTGTTCGGGAGAGAGAACTGGGGATTATCTAACGAGGAACTAAGACAGACAGATATTATCTGCACTATTCCTACATCCTCTGAATATTCTATCATAAACCTATCCCATGCAGTAGGAATACTCTGTTATGAACTGGCAGATCTACCGAAACCTGAAATTCCCCTTGCAAACAGGGAAGAGATTGATCATCTCTATGAACACATTGATCAATACCTAGACCTTGTTGATCATCCAGGATATAAGCGACAGTCAACTATGACTCTGATAAAGAGAGTACTTGGCAGGTGTAACCTTACCTGGAGGGAATGCAATACAATTCATGGGCTTCTAAGAAGATCAGAGTGGCATATTGCACCTTCTGAATTAGAGAATTTTCAAAAGATAGGAGAAGAACATGAGGCATATGATGATAAGGAGTAAACCACATGGGATACAAAAGGTGGATATATGATTCTAGTTGACTGGCAGATAATTGATCGAATTGAAAGGGGATATATCAGAATTGATCCGTTTAATCCAGAACTTGTTCAGCCTAACTCGATTGATATCCGGCTTGGAAATCATTTTGTCTGGTACACGCCAGGTTCTGATGCTATAGACCCATATGATCGTGAATCTGTCACTACTGGTACAGAAGAGATGACCTGTGATGATATTACTTTGGAACCTGGACAATTTGTTCTTGCAGAGACATATGAGGTTTTGAGTCTTCCCGATAATGTTGTGGCAAGTATTGAAGGAAAAAGCAGTATTGCCAGACTAGGGATAGAACTTCATCAGACAGGAGGGTGGATAGATGCCGGATTTTCCGGGAGTATCACGCTTGAGATGTGCAACGTTAACCAGCGTCCTGTCAGGATGCATGCAGGAATGCCCATAGGCCAGCTGGTCTTTTACACGACTGAGAGGGCTGCATGTCCTTATAACTTTAAAAAGGATGCAAAATACCTGAATCAGAGGCAGGCTACCCTTTCAAGATATTATGAAAATGTACGTCAGTGATTTCTGTATCTCTTCTTAAATCTCCTTCCTTTATCCTGGAAAGATATACCGGATAACTATTGGGTTATATACGCAATGAACGTCAACATATATGGATATTGCATATGGAGACCTGATTCATGCGCCTTCTTTTAATACATTCAGATTTTATCGAATACAAAGCAAAGAAAAAAACCCGGTACGCTGAAGAACCATGCAATCCGTCTGACAGGCTGGATGATGTCCTGGTAGCTTTTTGTGCTATCGAATCTGCTGATAATGACTCCATTGATGATGTCATTGTCCAGGCCGTGAAAGAGATAAGCGGTATGGCCGGGAAGATAGAGTGCAAAAACATAATGGTTTATCCTTATGCGCACTTGTCATCAGATCTAGCTTCCCCTGATATCGCGGTACCTGCCCTGAAATCCCTCGAAAGTGATCTTTTAAAAGAGGGTTACCAGGTAAAACGTGCTCCATTTGGATGGTATAAGGCATTCTCTCTTTCATGCAAAGGGCATCCTTTATCAGAATTATCCCGGACAATAACTCCTTCAGATGAAGCAAAAAAACCAGAAAAAAATCCGGTTGTTCACAAATTCTTTGTTATGACTCCGGACGGTGAGACCCATGATGTTAATGGATATCTTGATGACTCCCCGTTCGGTGCATT
>Ga0074198_1000299_pt1 | contig 60191 bp, 57 predicted proteins | sample EPASupsiteSAE323_FD_64527 | JGI IMG/M metagenome (GOLD analysis project Ga0074198, IMG submission 64527) | Bioremediated contaminated groundwater from EPA Superfund site, New Mexico - Sample SAE3-23 | ecosystem: Environmental > Aquatic > Deep subsurface > Groundwater > Contaminated ... | reverse complement strand
AGGTAGAGTTTCGCTTCACTCGCTTAATTATACCGCCTCCGTGGCCCATAAAATCAAGTTTATAGGACTCTCTTGGACTACTCTATGATGGAAACAACATAGCTTATAAAGGTTTCGAAAAAATTCTTGAAAAAAGGACCGTAGGGGGCTTTTTTTAGGATTTAAGACCCACTATGAGGTTATTTAACTTAATGATCTGGGACCGGCTGCTTCCTTTAGTATTTTTAGTAAATCACCTTTATTTAAAGCCCATTTCCCCAAAATAAGCTTATGCAATTCCATTATATATGAGGGATATACTTCCTTATAAGGGATAAAATGGAATTAATCAAACTTTAAATGATTAAAGACCCCCAAATCACGAGTTTTTGCTAAATAAGGTTTATATGAATCTTAACAGAATTTAAGAGATTTTAAGGCCTTTTTTAACAATTGAGGTCGGATTCTTTTCTATTAATAATTTTAACCCATTTAAAATGGAATTTTTAATAACAAATTGCCGGAAGGTATATTCCGGCACCCTGTGAGACTTAACTGACCCTTCCCTATCATCTAAAGATCGAATAACACCTCTCATGAATTATACTATATTTAAGTGATTAGCCAGGTAACCTACAACCCACATCTTTTAAACATATTAATATAATACAATTTGAATTCCTTCAAAACCAATATGTTATAGGAACTACCTATGAGTATTTCCAAATAAATGACATTTTGATATTCTACGGCAGGACCATGAATATATCTACTGTAGATACTATGGATAATCTACTGTAGAAATAGAATGGTTAAATATAGACATTAATATAATTAGAGCTAATCGATGTAAATGATTACTAGATGATAACATCCATAATCACATGATCATTATCTAGAAATTAAAGAATTTAATTAGGTGAAACAGGAAAATGCCACTATCAGATCAGGCCATTCAATCATTGGAAAAGAAAGGATATCGTTTTGTAGGTTCACAAAGACATGCAGCAGCCAAAGTGTGTCACTGGACCAAAAAAAGTATCATGGATGAGGGTGTTTGCTATAAAGAAAAGTTCTACGGTATAAAAAGCCATCGTTGTCTGCAGATGTCACCCAGCATTCCCTTCTGCCATCATAAATGTCTTTTCTGCTGGAGGGATGTTGCCATCACCAACACCACTTGGAAGGAAGACTTCGATGATCCTGGAGAAATTATAGATGAATGTATAAAGGCCCAGCGTAAGCTGCTGGTAGGCTACTTTGGCAATCCCGATGCCAACCCGGAAAAAATATCAGAAGCCCAGGACCCCACCAATGCCGCCATATCACTGGCAGGTGAACCATTATTATACCCATCCATCAATCAGCTCCTGGAAGAATACAAAAAGAGGCAGTTCACCACATTTCTGGTTAGTAATGGTATCAGTCCGGATAAACTGGGAAACCTGGATCCAGAACCAACTCAACTGTACCTGTCCCTGGATGCCCCCAACAGTGAAATATATAAGAAACTCTGCGATCCCCAGATCAAGGACGGTTGGGAGAAGTTAAACCATTCACTGGATCTTTTATCCAGTTTCAACTGTCGCACCGTGATCCGGATGACCAGTGTTGCTGGTTATAATATGACCAATCCAGAGGAATATGCCCGTATCATCGAAAGAAGTGATCCTGATTTTGTGGAGATCAAAGCATATATGTATGTGGGAAGTTCACGTGACCGTTTGAAATTCGAAAACATGCCCCGATCCAAGGAGCTTGAGAGTTTTGCCCAGGAAATTGCCAGTTTATGTGGGCGGAAGATCGTTGACCAGTCCACCGAAAGTAGAGTGGTGCTTCTGGCCTGAAGACTGGTTAAGTCTCTTATTAATGAATTTGTTGTAAAATTTGTTGTAAAAAAATTGAAATTGTTGTAAAAACTTATTATATTATTATATAAATAATGGAATTATGAGTACAATATCTTAATGTAATAAATATTCTATCATGACTCTTTTTTATTCCCTTCATTATCCAAAGGAAGGTGTCACAGGAACCCAATGACAGTTTTAAATCATAATTTTCCCATAGATTTAATTAGGTGTTAAACATATATGGGAATGAATGAAAAAATTGTCAAGTTTAAGATTAATAAAATTAAATTTAAATAAAATTAAATTATTTAAATTAAAATTCAAGGGAGTGGTAGGATGAAAAGGTTGTTTTTGGCTTTAATAATATTTATAGCATTTTTAGGTCCCATATACAGTGCAAGTACCTCTGGTTTTGCAATCACCTATGGAGAGACAACTTACAATAACCCAACCTACAAAAGTACAGTGAATAGTTACTTCCAATCCCACACCGATAAAAATTTGAATAACTCCAATACCAAGGTTGTAACTGCCTCACAGGTGAACCAGATCGCCAAGAATATCACAGGCCGGACCTACAATTCTAATCAAATCTTTTCATGTGCACTGGTGGATTTGAGTTACAGTCAGGGTATCAAAATCATTGTGGACACCAGTAAAATAAACACAGTAACCTCTAAAATGTATGCCAATGCCTTAAAATCCACAGGGATTGAAAACGGTTATGTGGTGGTTACATCACCAGTTAGCGCTACCGGAGAATCAGCACTCACCGGGGTCTTAGAATCCTACGAAGTTGCAGTGGGTGCCCCCATACCTGAAGAAGCGAAAAAAGCTGCCACTGAAGAGCTTTACACCGAAACCCAGATTGCCAATCAAACTGGTCAGAGTCCGGATAAAATAGCTGAACTCTTTGACAAAGCCAAGCAGGAAGTTGAAAAACAGAATTTACAGGACCCTGCTCAGATAAAAGTCATAGTTATCAATGTGGCCAATAGTCTGAACATTAATTTAAGCGACCAGCAGGCTCAGGACATAGCCAATGCCCTTGCTAACTCCCAAAAAGTCCAGGGTAGTCTTACTGATTTCAAGAATCAACTTCAAGCAGCCACACAACAGGCCACCCAATCCCAGGGAATACTGGATCAGATAAAGAATTATCTGCAGAGTTTCGTTGATTACATAATGAGCTTCTTCGGATAAGATCATTATAAATAATAGATCCAGATAATGCCATTAAAGATGTGAGATTACCTTTATAATCAGATGGTCATTAAAATTAGGTGGTCATTACTTAATGTTAAGGCCCAATTAAAATAAGTCTCGAAATTAATTAACATATTAATTAAGATATAGTGTATTAAATTAAGGCCATTAAGGAATTCACACAATTTAGGATTAAGTAATTCCCACAGTATAGAAAAATCAGGTATTGAAAATTCATAAACAAAGTGAAAACAGGTGATCAGTAACTTAGCTTAAAAACCAAGATCACCTTAATCAGATTAATAGTAACCTATTTCCAATCAATCTGAATATATGATCCTGTGAGTATTCATTAGAATACCCACATTCATCTAAAGATCAATGACAAATACCCTACATCCATTCACTGAATCCTGTATTAAATTTATAATCATCTGTTAATAGATACAAAAAATGTGATAATCATGTTAATCGCCCAAAACCATTTACAGTTCATATTAGAAGTGGCCGTGATAATACATATGGGCGTTTTACTGCTTATAAATATCATTCCCTTTACCCTGAGCATGGTGCTTTTCTTATCCCTTATTTTGACCATGTTCCTGGCGGGGATTTTCAGTATTGATTCTGCCCTTCTGTTCCTACCCTATGTTTCCCATCAGGAGTTTACCCATCCCTTCGGCCCGCTGGCTGTTTTTGCATGGGTAACCCTTTCTGCATCCGCCAGTCTGTTAAGCGAAGTTGAAATTAAATCAACTTCAATCACTGCCCTTTCACTTGTCCTTTTCGGTGTGATAGCCGTTGCTGGAGGTTTGATGCACCGTTCATTCCTGATATTATGGTTCCTGGGATGGTTCCTGGGTTATTTCATAATGTCCAAAAGCTTCCGAAGAAGTGTTAAAATCACGCGGAAAAGGATTATGACCGTTGCAGCAGCAGCCTTTGGTGGTTTTGCCATCCTGGAAATACTTTCAAGAGTGTTAAATGCTTCAGTGCTTAGCCCCCTACTTAGGTTAACCAGATTAGAGGAATATGCTATTCCCAGCCTTAAAATGGTCGTTAAAAACACACAACTCTGGGGACACGTTCAAGGATCCTGTTACTGGGCAGCAAACTGTCTGGGTGGTTCTGACGGCTATCTTTCACTGCCCATGAACATGATAAACACCTTCACTCTACCGTTCCCCCTGTTTTTCGGAGTTTTAGTGGTTAAAAAAGATGTTATTGACTATATGCTCCCTGGAATCTTTGGAGTAGCCTTTGACTTTGGATATGGTGGTCTGTTCGCATTACTATGTTGGTGTGCCTTTGTTATGTGCAGTGGTTTTTACGTGCTTCGCAAGTACCGTAGTAAGAGAAGAGTGGGAAGTAGAAGATATCTGGGAAGAGAAGCACTCTTAATTGGTGCATTAACCGCATTCATGGCCCAAACCATAATCGGACTTTTCCTATTCAACAGGACCATCAATGGATCAGCCATGATTACATTCATATTCTTATCTGCCATGGTGGTAGCTCACCTAGTGTCCATAAGACCCAGTTTAAGATAAAAACACAGGTTTAAGATGATTGTAAAAAAAATAAACGAAATAATATGAGAAAATTGAATGGGAATAAGATACAATCCTTTTTTTGAATTTTAAAAAGAAATAATGAATAAAAAATAGTAATTAATTGAAATAGATAAAATTAATCTAAATCATTACATATTTCAACCGCTTTCCTGGCAGCGGCTTCCATGGAAGTTTCATAACTAACTCCAGCCGCATTAAGGATGCGCTGACCCTCTTCTTCATTGGTCCCGGTGAGTCGGATGACCAAGGGTACTTCTCGTTCTGATTCTCCTAACACGGTGATAACACCATTGGCCACATCATCAGCCCGGGTGATCCCACCTAACACATTTAAAAACACTACTTTTACCTGGGGGTTAGAGATGACCAGGTTCAGTGCCCGGGCAATATTTTCCTGTGATGCTCCTCCACCGATGTCCAGGAAGGTGGCTGGTTTTCCACCGTAGAGTTTGAGCATGTCCATACCAGTAAGGGTTAGACCGGCACCATTGCCAATAACCGCAATATCCCCGTCCAGTTTCACGTAAGCAAATTCATCACTGGGTTCAGTTTTAAGCTGTGCCAAGTCCCGGTGACGGTACAGGGAATCATCATCAATGTCCAGTTTAGCATCGGCAGCAATAATTCCCTTGCTGGTGAGGACCAGGGGGTTTATCTCTGCTATATTGGCATCGTACCCTTGGAATATCTGGTAAAGTTTCCAGATGATCCCTCCCACTGGAGATATCAGATCATTGGTTAGTCCCATTTTGCGTGCTATTTCCCGTGCCTGATATGGCATGAATTCGTCCAGGGGGTCCATATGATATTTAAATATTTTTTCAGGGGCTTTACTGGCTACTTCCTCAATATCCACCCCACCAGACTGACTGGCCATTATAAGGGGTTTACGGGCGGATCGGTCCACTGCCACACTCAAATAAAATTCATTCTGAATATCAAGCATTTCCTCAACCAATACTTTTTGGACAGTTTCGCCCCTGATATCAGTTCCTAAAAGTTCCTTGGTAAGTTGATAAGCGGATAGAGGATTTTCAGCGAATTTAATACCCCCAGCTTTACCTCTTCCACCTATAAGAACCTGAGATTTTATGGCCACTGACTTATCAATAGTTTCAGCTGCTTTTTGAGCTTCTTCAGGAGTTTCCACCATTATACTCTGTGGTGTGGGTATCCCACCTGCACGAAAAATCTCTTTGGCCTGGTATTCATGGATCTTCAAATTCTACACCTCCTGAGTGGAAAGTTCCATTCCGGCTTCAAAGGCAGACAGGTTTTTTTCCTCAGTTCCCGGAGGAACGCTTGCAGCTATGGCTTTTCGAGCTGATTCCTCTGATATGACCTTGGTGAAACCAGTGATGGCACCGATCATTACGATATTGGCCACTATCCGCAGCCCTACCTTCTCATCGGCAGTGCGGGTGGCTGGTGCATGGTAAACTTTAATATCATGTTCTTCCACAAATGAGCGAATCTTATCCTCCATTACCATGTCTGGATCAATTATCAGGATCCCTCCCTGTTTCAATCCGTCCAGGTAAGCGATTAAGGCTTCATGAGACATGGCCACAAATATGTCAGGATGGTGCACCTTAGGATAGTCAATTTCCTCATCACTGATGACTAGTTCGGTTCTGGATGCACCTCCACGTGCTTCAGGACCATATGACTGGGTTTGAACCGCATGTAATCCATCGTATAGGGCTGCAGCCTTACCTATAACTATTCCAGCTAGTATAACTCCCTGACCACCGAATCCAGCTATTCTTATTTCTCTACGCAAATTTAATCCCCCTGGTATGCTGATCTACTTGCAGATGGTTTTCCAGTTGTGCATTTAGCTTCCAGTAGCTGGCAGATCTTGTCTGAGAATTCGGCTTCTTCTTTGTTCTGGAATTCTCCCACTATGATTTTCCCTTCCAGTTCCTCTTCAGAAAGCTTGTCTGCTCTTTTTTTAACAATACTCTCCTCTTTCATCCACTTCATCATTTCCACCGGAGTGCGCATCTTGTTTTTACGGCCAAAGTAGGTGGGACACTGGGAAATTACCTCAATAAAGGAGAATCCATTATTTTGAAGGCCTTTTTTAATGGCGTTGGAGAGTTGAACTGGCTGGGCTGTGGTCCAACGAGCCACATAAGTAGCTCCGGCAGCTTTAACCATTCGGGATAGGTTGAATGGTCGTTCCACTGCCCCATATGGTGCTGTTGATCCGTAACTTCCCTTGGGACTGGTGGGGCTGATCTGTCCTCCCGTCATTCCGTAGATGCTGTTGTTGATACATATAACGGTGAGATTAATGTTACGACGCGCTCCGTGGATTAGATGGTTTCCCCCTATGGCTGCTGCGTCTCCATCTCCAGTGAATACCACCACTTGGTTTTCCGGGTTGGCCAGTTTGATGCCTGTGGCGAATGATATAGGACGGCCATGGGTGGTGTGTAAGGAGTCACATTTAACATAGCCTGGTATTCGGGAGGAACATCCAATCCCAGATACCATTATCACATCTTCAAAGTCCACATCTGCCATTTCCATGCCATTGAAGAATGTGTTCATGATAATTCCATTTCCGCATCCTGCGCAGAATATGTGGGGAAGTCTATCCTTCCTTAAGTACTTCATAAAACGGTTTTCCCTGTTTTTGTCCATCTTTTCCATCTCCATGGGATGAAATCATACGTATAATATTTTAATTTTTAATCTGAGTGAATTTCACCCAATTCATTTGGTTTAATTCCCAGTAGATTTATATTTTCGATCAAGATGATTAACTGTCAAATAATAACATCAATTGGATTTATTATCAGCAATTGGATTAAAATCAATTTGACCTTATCCTACCCAGGATCTCTTCTGGCAGGTGCATTTCACCACCAATCTTTGGTGCCAACTCCACATCTACCTCGGGGAGGATCCTTTGAACCTCATAGAATATCTGTCCCAGGTTCATCTCCACCACGATTGCTCGTTGAGCTCCCTCAACAGCTTTCTGAATCATTTTATCAGGGAATGGCCAGACAACATCCATTTTAATAAATCCCGCTTTTAAACCCTGTTCTCTGGCTGTTCTGACTGCTTTAAGAGCAGATCTTGAGGGTGCACCGTAGGAGATCACAATTACTTCTGCATCATCCACGTTTTCAGTTTGTATTCGTGCTATGTCCTCGGTGTGATGCAAGATCTTATCACATAAACGTTTAACCAGTTTAGCGTGTGTCTCCGGATTGGAAGCATCAGGGTATCCTCTTTCATCGTGGGTGAGTCCAGTTATGTGCATTTTGTATCCATCACCAAATGCAGGCATGGGACTGGTTCCATCATGCTCTGCCTGGTATGGTAAGAATTTTCCTGGTTCCTGGGTGGGCATCTGCCTGGATTGGATGTTAACTTTTTCCGGGATGTTTATCTTCTCCCTCATATGACCCACGATCTCATCACTCATAACCATCACCGGGACCCGGTATTTTTCTGCCAGGTTAAATGCTTCCACTGTGAAATCAAAACATTCCTGGACTGATGAGGGTGATAAAGCTATGACTTCGTAGTCTCCGTGAGATCCCCAGCGAGCCTGCATCATATCACTCTGACTGGCCATGGTGGGCTGTCCTGTGGATGGAGATCCCCGCTGCATGTTCACTATCACCAGGGGAGTCTCGGTCATTACCGCGTATCCAATGTGTTCCTGCATCAGGGAGAATCCTGGTCCTGATGTGGCAGTCATGGCCTTCATACCAGACCACACTGCCCCGATAACTGCACCCAGAGCGGATATTTCATCCTCCATCTGGACGAATGTTCCTCCCTCACGGGGTAGGAATACTGCCATGTCTTCAGCAATCTCGGTGGAGGGAGTTATGGGATAGCCGGCGAAAAAACGACAGCCAGCTTTAATTCCACCCCTGGCACAGGCTTCGTTACCCTGTATAAAATAATCCTCAGTTTTCATCCTTCTCATCCACTTTTTCATCTACTCTTATTGCCTGATCAGGACACATCATGGCACATAATTGACATTGAGTGCATTTGTCCTCGTTTTCAGGTACTGGAACATGCACACCCTTTTTATTAAGGAGTCCTGATTCCCGGTAAACTTTACGGGGACAGAACTCGGTGCAGATGTTGCAACCTTTACAAAGATTCTCATTAACGGTTATCATGAAATCTACCATTTTTTTATAAAATATTGGCTGTGATATTTTAAATAATTGTTGATGATTACATCCTTCACTGGGGCCACCAAAATCCCATACAAAGGACCTGCTTAAGTTTAATGTCTCTACTAATATGCATGAAGCTCTCACAGTTTTTTAATCAACTTCCTCCACATACATCAGGGGATACTGAAGCTCTTCAATGTAGTGCATGCGCACCACCACCTTCACTTCCTGGTACTGGGATGAAACTCTCACATCCAGCATATCTCCGGTGAGGGAAACATAATCATATTCATTCTCGGCATTTTCAAGCGTTTCACGGTCAATTCGTACCTTAACACTACTGATGCATGGTTGTAATGTTAGGGATTGTTCCATGGCTTTTTCCAGAGAAGGAGCACTACCCATACTTACGGGTGTTCCTACAAACTGATGAAACAGCGCCCCCATGGTAATGGCCCCCTCAAATATGGCCCGTTCACGTGTAGTGATATTCTGAAAATATTTTTCGTCACTCATCTTAACACCTGATTTAAATTCAATTTACTGCACATTGTATTAGGCTGACCATGGCTAATTAATTAGCCCTTAATCACTACCCCTTTGAATCCCTGAAAATAATACCTTAATTGCCCCAGATGAATGGATAGTTAATGATTATTAACGAATTAATATGATATTTACTAAGCTATTTAAGATGTTAAATTCTGTTGAAATTTGATTTTAAAAACCCAACCCTAAGAAATCACTGACTCGTGATATGTTTGACTCCAGTGTATCGGGAGGGGTGGGGAAAAAATAACCAAACACCAGGAAGAAGGTCAAAGCTATTGTCACCAGGAAAATTATGACCCTGTCCTCTTTAACCGGGTATAAATAGCTTAAAATAGTACCTCCAATCATAAAAGTCAGGATTATAATAATTGCATAGTGTTGCTGTTGACTGGGTACTCTGGAAGTTTTGATGGGATATATGTTCCCCTGTTTAGCCTTGATCATCAACCTTTCCTTGGTTGATCCTAGAGGGTAACAGGTTATGAGAAATAGCACGTTACCCTGTTCAACGGATAACCGGTAATCTGCGGGTACAATGGTACTGTTTTCAATGGTGTATTCAACGTAACCTATTCCCGGCCATTCCAGGGTTACGTTATCACCTGGTTGCAGCTGATCCAATTTGAGGAAGGGAGATCCGTGTAGTGTGCGATGTCCAAATAGAACCACAGTGCCACTGCCGGGTTTAGCGGATTGAGGTTCATGATAAATCCCATAATCCACTGATTTGTTGTTAATGGTTTCATCAACCCCTATTTTAGGGATTATAACATAAGGAGTATCTCCAGGTTCCTGGCTAATGGTCTGGGTGGCAGAATAGTAATTAACTTCCACCAGCGCGTAGATGGAAATGATGACCATCCCAGCTATGATAAAAAAAGTAGATATTTTCATGTGAATTCACTGATTTATAACGAATCTTTAATGAATTGTGATGGTAAGGTTCTAAAGCATGGTCATGCTATCGGTAGATCAGAGATTATAGGTTACTGATGAGGTTATGGTTACTGATAGGGTTGCGGAAACAGATGATCATCGGAAGAACTTGGCATATGTCACACCACCAGCGATTATGATTGCTCCAACCACCAATAAACCGAATGGAACACCGGTTTCTGATGTAGGTACAGAAGCATTTGTGGTAGCTGCAGCAGTAGTGGGTATGGAGGATGCTGCTGCTGAAGAACTTCCTTTAGATGTTGAACTGGAAGATGTTTCCGGCCACTGGTAAGTGTAGGAGTAATGTTTACTTTGGCCAGGGTATAATAAGACATCCCAGGCAGCTGTATTAGCCCATGGTACCTCTTTATCCGTGTAGGTTACTTGAGGATTACTGTAGGTGAGTTTGGAGTCAATTGGGACGATTGGTGCCCTTACTATCCCTGATACTTTTGGACGTGTGGTGTCCGTATTTTTTATCCAGAAACAAAAATGACCCTTCCACGATACAAGGTCTAAACTTGGATTCAAATACTCAATTTCATTGGGAATGAACCACGATGCCTGTAAACCGGGTTCATTTAGAAGGGGCCAAAAAGTGTTGTTTACTCCGGGTTGTCTGATATAGGAATTTGGATTAATTGCACCAAAGTTAGTGGCACTCACTTTAAATGAAACAGTTTTAGTTTCTCCAGGTTGAACTTTCCAACCAAGGTCATCTTCATCAACATCAGACATGTATTTAATCATTTTTAATGCGCAGGGGTCTGTCCATACTACGTTCCAGTAAATGGGGGAACCAGTAGTAGTATCTAAAGTTCCAGTATACTTTTGACTTATCTTAAAATATTCCACGTGATCATTGTTGTTTTTGATGGTGACGGTTATAGTAGACTCAAGATAAGTAAACTTTACTTCTGAGTCTTGCTCTGAAACCCATGTCTGTTGATCTGATGTATCATCCGCTGCCCATGAAGATGAAATAGCTGTGAACAGGATTAAAAAAATCACAGCCATGAGTACTTTGTTAATGTTCATCTTAGCCTTCCCCCATTGATCCTAGTTCCAATTATCTCATGTTTTCAGCGGATTTTTCATCCTGTCCCGTATATCCGTTTCAACTCAGTTATCATCCATTCCGGAGCATTCTGAGTTGGAACTGTGAGTTGTAAGCTCTGACTGTTCTGCATCAGGAACAGGGCATTTTCACGTGGCACTTCCAATACCACCATGTACCTCACATCCAGTTCACCAAGATTGGAAGCCCGTTCAAAGTCTGATAATCTCCAACCATAAGCATTGAGTAAACTGGTGACCTGTGCCTCGTTCCAGGTTCTTGATGCTGCTGCCTTTAGAAGATCCTCCAATCCAGAGTCTGACGTGGATGTACTCTCTGTGCGACTGGTGGTCATGGTTAATGTGTTATAAGCAATTGACTGTGACTGTTCTAAGTTAGCATCTATAACTCCACTATCTTTAGCCCTTAAAATGGCAAGAACAGTTGCCCCACTAATTGTAGGTGATGATGCAGTTGATTGCGTTGTTGCAGTCTGATTAGTGGTTGTGTTATTGGCTGCAGTAGTTGTTGCAGAAGCGTTAGTCGTTGTCAGATAAACATCCACACTGTCCCCCACGTTAATCAAACCTCCGGCAGCTTGAAGCCGGGTGATTATTATGGGCACCGCTACAGTATCCGGAGTTTTAATTTCCATGTTGGCCAGAACTGTGGCATCAGCCTCATTAACTATCTTCTGAGCATCAGCAACCTTCATCATCAGGTTTTTCTGACCACCTGCTGCATATGTGATCATTACCCTTCCATAGGGATCCTTTTTAGCTTCGATCTGTTGATTTTGATACTCTCTCCAGCTTTCAGTGGCTGGACCTAATACATCCACTGCCAGAACCATTTCTGGTGTGGTTCCCCCGTCAATTTCCGCGAGAATCGATGTTTTTCTGGGGTCTAATGCAAGAGCGCCTTTAAAATAGGTGTTTACCTCTGTGATCTTGGTTTGCTTGGCTGCGGTCATGGCGTCCTGGTAGGGTGCGAAAACCAAAAAGTAGTAACCAGCACCAACTAGCACAATGAGTATAATTCCAAAAACAGCTGCGCCAACCAGGGTTCTTTGATCATCATCAGGAACCCCTTTTCCAAATCCTGCTGCACTACCAATACCACCGAAACGTCCTTTCTTTTGGGGTTGTTTCTTTAATGGTGGCTTTAAGGTGGGTTTATCCTTGGGTATGGGACGGGGTTTTGGCATGGGACGGGGTTTTTTATCCCCAGATGAAAGTTTACCATCATCACCCCTGCTGTTATTATTGGTTATTTTTTCCTTGGATTTTTCAGTGGCCTTGGACACCATACCTTTGAGACGACCGCCGATGTCCGAGTCAGCTTTTTTCCCTTCCTTTCGCAGATCAGGAACATCTTTTTTGTCTTTATCCTTCTTTCCTAAGATCTTATCTAACATGTGGACCACTTCTATGAAGTTTGCCGTATAATTCCATAAGAGGCACGATTATTACATATATTATAGTGAAGATGAATAAAAGCTTTGCGGGAAGATAAGCGATTAACGAGGAAATGTTCTGAGGCAAAATTGTTCCAATGATCAATATACTGCCGCCAACCATCAATATCATACCCCTAAATTTAGGATACTCAATGGTACTTATCATGAATACCGCAACCACCGCCATGATGATTAGTGCAAGGTCCATTCGGAACATGCCTGAGAGGTAGAATGATCCTAGGATCAACGCAGTGGTAGGTATGGGTAGTCCCACGAATTTATCTCCACCTGGAACATCACTTGAATCTGCAAGTACATTGAACCTGGAGAGTCTTAATATTCCACATATAACTATTAGGAGTGCTACTAGTATATTAATGTATGGTATAGAATACGATTGGCACGCAGCAAACAAAAGCATTCCCGGGGCAACACCAAATGAGATCACATCCGAAAGTGAGTCCATGTTTTTGCCAAAACCATGTTCATCAACTCGGTTAGTTTGACGGGCTACCCACCCATCCACAGAGTCAAAGATCACTGCTAGGAGCATGAACTTGGCTGCCAAGATCAGGTCTCCAGTGGACACCATTACCACTGCCAGGAAACCTGAAGAAGCATTAGCCAGGGAAACTAAGTCAGCAGCAGCCATATAATGCCTTATATTCATATTTATACTCCGATATTAATTATAAGTATGTTTTTAACTTTTTTTACGCATTTGGGCGATTATAGTTTCTCCTGCAGTTGGTTTTTTACCTTCAGTGACCATCAATTCAGTGTTTTCATAGGGGATAATTAGATCAACTCTGGAACCAAATCTTATCATTCCCAGACGGTCGCCTGTTTTCACTTGGTCCCCTACTTCCACATATTGAACTATGCGCCTGGCCACGAAACCGGCTATCTGTATGACACCCACTTTTCCATACTCTGAATCTATAACTATTAAATTCTTTTCATTTTCAGTAAGTACATTTCGCATGGCGATTTTAAATTTACCAGGGTAATGTTGGGTCTTCACTATCTTTCCAGAGATGGGAGCCCGGTTAACATGAACATCGAAGGGGGACATGAAAGTACTTATCAGAATACCCTTCCCTCCCGGGCTTAGTATATGTTCCATCAATGGATCTTCATAGTGAACTGTTTTCACACGATCGATTTTTCCCTTTAGTATCCTACCATCTGCAGGAGCAACAATTAAACCCCCATTATGAGGTATTTTCCGGTTAGGGTCCCTGAAAAACTGCATCAAGAAGGCTATCAGTGAGAACATTATGAAACTTACAATAACATAGCCAAAAAGAAAGGGTAAAACCGCAAGAGTTAATAGTATGCCTGCTTTTTTTAGAGTTCCTTTGACGAACATGTGATATCCCTGTTATCAAAAATTTAGGTTGATTAGAGTTGTATATCGGCCTTATGGCCAAAAAGACAACACCAGCATATTATAAAAATATATATACCGTTAGTATATGATAGTAGCTTTAATCATTTACTTATACATATTAGAAGTTAATGCTAATTCAACCATTTACTTATATATTCTTGAGAAATTAAAAGTAGTTTCATCTATTCATTAATATTCAGAATATAATTAATTAGATTCAAGCTAACAATTACAGTAACTACCCATATTAGTTAACAATTCAGAAAAGTTATAATGAGAATTTTATCCATTTACTTATATATATAGAAATCAAATTGATATGCTGAACTTATTTATTGTATACTAAATACTTACCAAAAAAAGTCTTAATTCAATTTTAATAAAAGTGGTAACTGATGATTGAGAATAAAATAAAGATCCTGAGAAAAGCAGCTGAAGTTTCTACAGTGCAGGATTCAGATTATATATGGTGTGTCATTGCTGGTAACGAAGACATGGTTAACAACGTAGCTTACTCTGCTATAATGGATAAAGACCGGGTTAAAGTACTCTGCAGGGAACACGTGACCACCAGAGAATCATTCGTAACCAAAAAATTTGATTTTATCATGCTTCATGGAGAAACAAGCAAAATAAGAGAGCTGAGCATGATTTGTAAAGAGAATGGCGGTGCCTATCTTAAAATAGCACCATATTATGTTAAAGATGATGGCAATCTTCTTTTAACAGTTGGTCCTGAAAATGCCATTAAAAAATTTGTGGGGGATTGTGAAAAAAGCATGGTAAAGCTTTCTTTCTTGATAGAGGATCAAACCACCGGATTCATAGAAACCGATGTTTACATAACCAACATGCTACCCCGTTTCATTCGCAACACCATTGACCCCTTATTTAAAATGGCTGATGTTGCATTATCAACTGTTTTAATATCTGCAGAAGAGGAGAATGTTCCCAAGATTAAGGAACTTGCCAGATCCAATAAGATATTTTTAATTGAATTTAATAAAATTTTAAAGAAGTAGAAGAGTATTAATTATTTCATAGGAGGATTAAAATGTTCGGTTTCGGTAAAAAAGACGAAGTAGAAGATGATAAGAAACAAGCTTTGTCCAATACTTTGGGCATAGACTTAGGGACTCTTAACACAGTGGTGGCCAGACCATCAGGAGATAAATTCGATTTATTCAAAATACCCTCAGTAGTAGCTGTTAAAAAGGAAGACCCCGGTTATGTATTGGCTGTTGGTGAAGAAGCCAAAGCCATGTTAGGAAGAACCCCTGAGGATATTGTAGCAGTTCGCCCACTAAGACAGGGAGTTATTGAAAGCATTGCCCAGGCAGAATCACTGCTACTTTACTCTATGGATCTGGGTTCCGGTGAAGACACTTCAAGCATCGACCGTATAGTTGTGGGTATCCCTGGAGACGCCTCTGAAGTGGAGAAAAAAGCCGTGGAAGATATTGGGAAGAAAGCAGGAGCTAATTACGTTCTAGTGATAAGTGAAGGGCTGGCAGCAGCGATAGGTGCTGGTCTTCCAATTGCAGAAGCTTCTGGTACCATGGTGATTGATATAGGAGCTGGATCAAGTGATGTGGTGGTTATTTCCCTGGGTGGAATAACTGATATTGAAACCATACGTAGTGGTGGAGATGATATCGACTCCAACATCGTTGAAAAAGTGAAAGAAATCTACAATGTGGAAATCGGTATCCACGAAGCAGAAAAAGCCAAAATAGAAGTGGGAATGGTTCACTCCGAAAATGATGGGGAAAACGGTAAAACCGTGGTCATTGGTAAATCCATGGCAACCAACAAACCAGAAAAAGTGGAGATAGATTCCACTCTGGTGGCAGATGCTGCTGAACCAATCATTGTTAAACTAGTGGAAGCCCTGGCAAAAGTCTTAGAAAGAATGTCACCTGAACTCATTTCCGGTGTTTACAACAAAACCGTGGTAGTAGGTGGAACTTCACAACTTAAAGGACTTAAAGAACGTATCTATGAAGAAGTGGGTGTGCCTGTGGAGATCTCAGATGATCCAATGACTGTAGTTGCCAAAGGAACCGCAATTGTGGCTGCTGAACCACGTGCACTGGAACCAGAAGTGCGTCTTAAAGCCATGAAATAAATAGCCAGATATTGTGATATCTAAAAGTTGTGTTTGCCCTTTGAAAAGATTTCAATAAACTGGGCAATTCACATCCCATTTTAAAAAAAATATAAACCAAAGCCTCCATGAAAATAATAGGAATAGATGAAGCAGGCCGGGGATCCGTTTTAGGACCTCTGGTTGTTTCTGGCGTTGCCGTGGAAGAGGATCGAGTTAAATATCTTGAAAGACTCGGTTTAAAGGATTCCAAGAAGATTTCCCCCAAAAAAAGAATTGTTTTATCACGGAAGATAAAACGAATCGCTGAATGCCATACTGTACATATAACTGCCCATGACATAGACAAACTACGATCCCGTGATGTTAATCTGAATGAGATTGAAAAAATCGCTATTAATCGAATCATTGGTGAATCTAACCCTTCTACATGTTTCATTGATTCCATGGATGTTAAACCAGAAAGATTGACCAGTGAACTGGAAACCATGCATTCTGAAGTCCGGGTGGTGGCTGAACATAAGGCAGATGACCGTTATCCCATTGTCTCTGCAGCTTCCATAATAGCCAAGGTGGAACGTGACCGGGCCATACAGGATATCCGAAAAACGTATGAAAATGTGGGATCTGGTTATCCCAGTGATCCTAAAACCATTGAGTTTTTGAAAACAATATCCCCTGGAGAGGATCTGCCTGACTTTGTACGCAGTTCCTGGGCAACAGTTGAAAGAATAAGAGGATAAGATGATTTACGAATTTTTTGCAGGCTCCTTCAACACCATACTGGAGATGTTCAAAAGTGGAGGAGTCATTACCTACATCATTACCATAATCGGAATTTATGGTATATTCTATTCTGCAGAGAAAATATACTACCTGCGCAAGATATCCCAAGTGGGATTACCCCAGATCATGAGTGAAGTGAACAAATCCATGGAAAGAGGCGGCTCTCTAGAGGCATTACGCTCCATAGGGCGTTACCAGAATCCTATTTCTAAAATAGTTGCCGAAGCTCTTAAGATCGGTTTCCGCAATAATAGAGAAGTTGAAGATGCCATGGAAAGGGTGTTCATTGTTGAAATGGGACGTATGACCAAAGGAATGGACACCATACGAACTATAATCGAAATAGCTCCTCTTTTAGGATTAATTGGAACTGTTCTGGGAATGTGGTACACTTTCAAAGCAATGGGAGTGAATGCCAGCCCCACTGGCATGGCTGAGGGTATTTACGTGGCACTTATCACCACCATTGCCGGTTTAGCCGTGGCTATAATCATCCTCCCCCTCTATACTCATATTAACAGTAGAATAGAGAGTGAACTGGATAAAATAGAGATCGCCAAAAAAATGACCAACTGGCGAACTGCAGAGATGCGAATTAAGGTGGATTCCGATGTTGAAAATGCAATTACAGCCTTAAAAGAATCTAATGGTATTTTAGAAGTTAAAGAGCTTCACCAAGATAAAGAGGCCAATATCTGGATTTCACTGAACCCCCACATGCTGGAGAAAAGTATCGGCAATATAATTAAGGAAAAATGCAATACCGAAGCCAGAATAGTGGAGAGTAAACTAAAACAATGAATATAATTATTATATGAAGAATCAAGATTTCATTTAACTAAGCTTAAATCAATTGAAATTAGTAAGTTCGCAGACTAATACCACTAAAGATTTATAAGGGGATTTGAAGATGGCTATAGATACCAATAGTTACCGCAGGAAGCTGCGCAGCAGACAGGCACGGGTTAACCTGGTTCCCCTTATTGATGTTATTTTTACTATTCTCATATTTCTCATGGTTACCAGTAGTTTCCAGGTTGCCACTGATTCCAGTGCGGGTAAACCCCAGGTAAGTCAAAGCAGTGGCAGTTCAGAATATTACCTTTTCCCAGTGACCGGTCTTAAAACTGTCACTGTTAATGGGGAGGATATGTCCAGTTATATCCGTAACAGTGCCATTGCAATTCATACCAGAGTAATAGATGAAGGAGAAATCGTTATCAAGCCCAAAGAAGGATCCATTATCATCACTACACCGGCGGGAATGAGTCCAGATAAGGCAGTCAGTATTCCCCAAAGTTGACCATACTATTACTGTATATTGAATATATTTCATATTTACATGTACAATCTCAGTTACAACTCTTTACGAGGTTTCCAGATATTTTAAGGGTTGTACAACTCTTTAGATTGCATGAACACTGAATAAAAAGATTGGAGTTTTGGAAAGGTGAAATAAATGTATCTAGGAAGAATATTGGCAGTTGGAAGTAGTGAAACAGGTAATTTTGTGGCGTATAGGGTGTCCAGCCGTTCTTTTCCCAACAGGATCACCAGAACATTTCCCGAAAGGGTGGCTGTGGTTCCCAAGGAAGGGCATGAAAAGGATGTTTTTGTAAGTCCATACATAGCCTACAATTGCATACGTCTGGTGGATGATGTGGCCGTGGTTTCCAATGGTTCCCACACCGATGTAATTGCCGAGAAAATCGCATCCGGTATGAGCATCCGGGATTCATTAGCACTTTCACTCATGACCATGGATTACGAAAAGGATGACTTTAACACTCCCCGAATTGCAGGGGCGGTTACCCTAGAAGGAGAAGCATACATTGGCATTGTCACCCATGAAAAGATCCAGGTGGAAAAGGTTCCCGATGGTGAAGCCAGTTACATAGCTACCTATGAACATATACAACCCAACAAAGTGGAATTTACTGCAGGTAACGTATCTGAAGCTGCTCAGTTCATAATGGATAAGGGAAAGTTCTCCCAGTTCACCAATCCAGTAACTTCCGCGGCTGCATTTGGTCAAAAAGATTGGGAATTAAAATCGATTTAAAAAAAATCGGTTTTATAATCTTTTATTACCACCCGCGATGTCTATGTAAAACCATATTCATTTCCTAATTAACCATTATTATAATCATAGTACGATGATTAATCCTGTAAAAATTCTTATAATTATCAAACAATAACTTAAGACCAGTCCAGATATGATTGGACTAGTCCCATACGACATTGACCCCCAATCGGTGCTAATCATGGAAATCAAAATTATAGGGCTCGCCAGTATTCCTCTCATTAAAAAAGGAGATGATCTATCCCAACTCATCCTGCAGGCTGCGGAACTGCAGGGCATTGAACTGGATGACGAGGATATTCTGGTTATTGCTGAAACTGCAGTGGCTAAAGCTGAAGGCCATCTAATTCATCTGGAAAGTATTAAACCAAGACAACGTGCCAGGGAAATTGCTGAATTAACTGGGAAAGACTCCGAACTGGTTGAAGCAATAATTCAGGAGTCAGAGGAGATCATTAAGGTCGGACCGGACTTCATTATCTCTGAAACCAAGCACGGTTTTGTGTGTGCCAATGCAGGTATTGATGAATCTAATGTGGAAAATGGACTGGCAACACCCATACCTGTAAATCCGGATAAAAGTGCCCAGGAGATAAGGGAAAAATTAGAAACCAATAATGGAAAGAGTATTGCAATAATAATATCTGACACACAGGGTAGAGCATTCCGTGAAGGGGCCATTGGCACAGCCATAGGTATTTCTGGGATGGAACCCATTTGGGATCGTTGCGGTGAACTTGATTTATATAATAGGGAGCTTAAAACTACCAGTATAGCTGTGGCTGATGAACTATCCTCAGCAGCTTCTCTGGTGATGGGTCAGGCAGATGAGGGGATACCCGTGGTTATCATCCGTGGTGTTAGCTACTTCCAGAAACTCAGAAGTGAATCTGCCACCATCCAACCATTAATAAGACCAAAAAAATACGATGTTTTCCGAAAATGAATTCATCTAAAAATATGTATGAATCATCTAAAACCAAATGCAATATCTCAATCGCATACCTCGATCTGTTTTAAAATCCTGGAAGAAAAAATTTAAGGATAATGAATTTTTAAATAAGAAAATGTTTCATAAAAAATGTTTTGGATGAAATGGTTTGATTATGAGTTGATCTTATGCCGGTTAATCAAATGGAAACGCAACTGGAAGCTATAACCACCACCATTGCTTACCTTGAAAAAAAGGGTTCTTGTGACCCAGAAGTGTTGAAAGAACTGAAAAACGAGCGAAATCGCCTTTTAAAGGAGCTAAATGTGCATCAAATAGGAATTTAAGCTTAATGAATTATACTGAGATAATGGTAAAACAAGGTTAAATAAATCAATTAACTCCTGATTACATCCTTGGAAAAAAATTTCATGAACATTTACTTGATAATTGACTGATAATTTTGACTGAAAATTAGTTGATACGTTGATAAAAATGATAAGCGTCCTTTCTGGTGGAACTGGGACTCCTAAGCTCCTGCAGGGTATGGTGGAGCTGGTAAATCCCGAAGATATTACGGTAATCGTGAACACCGTGGAGAATGATTATTTCTCAGGAGTTTACGTTGCCCCTGATGTGGACACCGTGCTTTACACCCTGGCAGGGATCATCAATGAGGACACCTGGTATGGAGTTAAGGATGATAGTTTTATAACCCATGACCGGTTAAAAGAGATCGGGTGTCCCGAAACCCTCAAGATCGGAGATCGTGACCGGGCCATGAAAATCCAGAAAACCCTGTTAATGAAGGAACATCCCCTTTCAGATGCAGTGGATATCCAGAGACTGGAACTGGGAATTAAGTCCCGGATAATTCCAATGAGCAACCAGAAATCCAAAATCACCATAACTACCCACCTTGGTGAAATGGAATTTCATCAGTTCCTTGTGGAAAATCAGGGAAAACCCGAAGTACATGATATAAATTACCAGAAGGTTGATCCCACCCCTGGTTTAATAGAAAAAATCGAAAATTCAGATATGGTAATTATTGGACCTTCTAACCCCATAACATCTATCGGACCTATAATATCAGCCAAGGGCGTTAGAAAAGCATTGCAAAAGGCCTATGTTATTGGTGTATCCCCAATAGTGGGTAATAAGCCAGTTAGTGGTCCGGCTGCTAAGTTTATGCAGGCCATGGGTCATGAAGTTTCATCTCTGGGAGTGGCTGACATATATAAAGATTTTATGGATAAATTCATAATTGACCTGGTGGACAGAGATCATCAGGAAGAAATAGAAAAGCTAATATCAGATGTCATGATAACTCACACCATCATGACCAATGTTAAAGATAAGATAAATTTAGCCAGATGTATTTTGGGTGAAAATGTATGATACAAATGACTTTAATTCAAATTGACAACTACGGACCCTGGACTGTTACCCCCAAACCACGGGCCGAAGCAGACCTGCAGATCTTGCAGGCAGAATTATACGCCGACCTTCAAAGGCAATTCGCAGTCAAAGGGGGATTGGTTTTCTTCACCCGCTTTGATAACATGCTGGCAGTCACCAACGGAGTGGATATGGAGCATCATCTGCGTATCCAGAAGTCCATTAACAACCGTTACCCCATAACCGTGAGTATGGGTGTGGGAACTGCTGAAACTCCCTACGAAGCACAGAGGAGCGCCACCAGTGCACTTCAGAAATATGGTGGAGCCCAATCCGAGGACCGGAGTGAAATCCTGGCCATTGAAGGACTGGTGAAACCTGACGACAGCTTTGTGCAGATTGCCCATATCGACATAAACGGAATCACTGACTCACTCACTGATATCATTCCAGCGTATGATACTTCTTTTATTGTTAACCGAGTTCAGCATTTCCTGATGAAGAAATTAATCGAAAAGGGATCTTTACTCTTTTTCATTGGTGGGGATAACTTCATGTCTCCTTGTAATGGTATGAACCCCGAGGGACTGCTTACCATCATTGAGGAAATTGAAGAAGAAATCAACATCGCCCTGAAAGCAGGTGTGGGAAAGGCACCTACCGCTGAAAAGGCAGCTAACCTCGCTGATCTGGCCTTGGAAGAAATTCGAGATGGCTGCACCTACAACCTGGTTCATGTCATGAAGGAATAAAACCTGCATGAAGGAATGAAACTGATTAAACTTTTAAAAGAGTTTTAATGGATTTACATTCATTATACTTATAATTTAAAGACTGCATGAGTAATAGGACATATAACTCTTGATTAGTCGAGATTAGTTCATTTAATTTGCATTATAATTTATACAGCATATTGGAGTGGAATTTATTGAAGTCCTAGCTCCCATGGCAGGTATCACTGATGGTACTTTTTGCCGGGACATTTCAACTCTTGGGTTTGACATGGTGACCTTGGGAGGTTACAACGCTGATCAATCCACCCTTAATGCAGGGCAGGAAATTCTGGCCCGTGGAAGGCCTGAGTTTGACTTAAAACCAGGGGATTTACTCCCCTATCTGGAAGAACAATCTTTTCTCCTTAAATGTCAGGATTTATGGGATGGTATGGTTTCTGTTAATCTTCGTGCCCTTACTACCGATCCCATTATTGAGGTTTCCCGACTTAAAAATGTGGATGTGGTGGAAATCAACGCCCACTGCCGACAACCAGAAATAACTCAACTGGGTTGTGGCCAGGCACTCCTAAGAAACCCATCTCATCTGGAAAAATTCACCAGGGAAGTGGTGAAAAAGGCTAAGAGTAAAGTATCCGTGAAGATACGGGCCAATGTTCCTGATGTTGATGAACTTAAAACAGTCAGGGCCATTGATCATGCTGGTGCAGATTATCTACATCTAGATGCCATGAAACCAGGTTTTAACTCGGCAGATTATGATATGGTTAAATTAATCCGCCAGGAAACTTCCATGTTCATTATTGGCAACAATTCAATCAGAGATATTGGATCTGCCAGGAAGATGTTGGCTGCTGGTGCTGATGGAATATCAATTGCCAGAGCTGCCATTGGAGGAACACTATCCTTTGATCTATCCCAAATATAGAAGTGAATATTTTTTATATATATAAAATTTTTAATATGAAATCATATAAATTAAAAACAATGGATCAAAAAAATAAAAGAACATACGGCTCATAGATAGATTACTCATTTAATTTAATTATTATATAAAAAGGTGGTTAAATGTCTTTTATAGAATTGGAAAACGTCACCAAGACCTTTGATGGTGTGGAAATCCTGAAAAACCTGAACATAACCATAGAGGAAGGTGCTGTTCTTGGTATCCTGGGAAGAAGCGGCTCTGGAAAGTCAGTCCTCATAAACATGTTAAGGGGAATGAAGGACTACCGCCCCAATGAAGGTCGAATCCTTTACAATGTAGCTGTTTGCCCGGGATGCTTAAGGGTAGAACCGCCTTCAATGGCAGAGAAACCCTGTAAATGTGGATGTAGCTATGAAGTCCAGAAAGTCGATTTCTGGCACTCGGATCGTAAACTTTTCGCAGCAATCAAACGCCGTATCTCCATCATGCTCCAGAGGACATTTGCCCTCTACGAGGATGACACGGTTATTGATAATGTTATAAAATCAATCACAGGACATGACGAGGAAGAAAGCACATACATGGCCATTGATCTTCTGGATATGGCCCAGATGACCCACAGGATCACCCATATTGCTCGTGATCTTTCTGGTGGAGAAAAACAAAGAGTGGTTCTGGCCCGCCAGATTGCTAAGGAACCAATGCTATTTTTAGCCGATGAACCCACCGGTACACTTGACCCTCAAACCGCTGAATTAATTCACCAGGCCTTGATTGAAGGGGTGAAGGAAAAGGGAACCACCATGGTCATCACTTCCCACTGGCCAGAGGTAATGCGACAACTATCAGACTACGTTATCTGGTTGGAGAAGGGAGAAATTGTGGAAGAAGGAGACCCGGAAACTGTGGTGCAGAGTTTCATGGATCAGGTCCCTCTTCCTGAAAAGAAAACCGAATTCAAGGCAGGTGGCCCCATCATAAAAATGGAAGGAGTGAAAAAACACTACTACTCCATTGATCGGGGAGTGGTTAAGGCTGTGGATGGTATAGACCTGGTTGTTGATGAAGGAGAAATATTCGGAGTTGTTGGACTCTCAGGAGCCGGTAAAACCACCCTTTCCCGCATCCTATACGGTCTCACTGATCCCAGTAGCGGCCAAATCATAGTTAAATTAGGGGATAACTGGATAGACATGACTGAAAAGGGCATATTCGGCAGAGGCCGGGTTAAACCATACCTGGGAATATTACACCAGGAGTACAGTTTATATCCTCACAGGAATGTTTTAGGAAACCTCACCGAAGCAATTAGCCTGGAATTACCAGCAGAGTTTGCTAAAATGAAAGCCCTTTACGTCTTAAATGCTGTGGGCTTCGATGAAAATTACGCTGAGAAGATAATAACCAAATATCCTGATGAGTTGAGTGGAGGAGAAAGACATCGAGTGGCACTGGCCCAGGTTCTAATCAAGGAACCGAATATTGTTATCTTAGATGAACCTACCGGAACCATGGACCCCATAACCCGGGTGCAGGTTACTGATTCCATCAGAAAAGCAAGGGATGAACTTAAACAAACTTTCCTAATTATCAGTCACGATATGGACTTCGTACTGGATGTCTGCGACCGTGCAGCTCTCATGAGAGGCGGGAAAATCCTTAAAACTGGCCTGCCAGGAGATATTGTGGAAGATTTAACCCCTTCGGAGAAAGAAAAAATGTTAAAGGAGGATTAAGATGGCCTGGGAAGATTCACCATCACATGTATGTAGAGGGGGAGATAAAAGAGCCTTAACATTCTGTTGCCCTCCTGTTAAACCTTGCCCTATTGTATTCGCTCTTGAAGAAGCTGAAATTACTCCACAGGAGTACATTGAGATTAAAGAGAAGTTTGGAAAGAAAACCCGTCTTGGTGAGGGTGACGGAACCTGTTTCGGATCCCTTGTATGGTGTTGCAAACCATCTAAGCCATGTCCACTGCGGGACATGGTTTTGCGCAGGATTGATATGAGTAGTGAAGAATACATGGATTTAAAATACCAGTTATCAAAGGAACTGGTAGGTCACGAACCTACAAACAATAATGAAAGTGTTAAAGCTCTTTCTGATGCATTTGATGTTTCTAAAGAGGAAGCGTCCCAGGTTCTTTCTGAGTGCGGTAACGATTTGAAAACCGCCATTAAGGTTCTCAGAATGAAAAACCTGGAGTTATAAACCAGGAGTGTTATCAGATGGGCTGGACTCCCCTCTACCTGGAGATGCAGAATAAAAATGTTCTGGTTGTGGGAGCAGGGGAGGTTGGTCAGAGAAGAGCACTCCGTTTCCTGGATGCAGGTGCCAATGTGGTGATGAGCGGAGGGCATGTTCCCCCAGAACTTGAAAAGTTAGGAACTACCTCCAAACCACGTGCAGAACTTCCCAAATGGATTGATTGGGCAGACCTGGTGGTAGTGGCCAGTGGTGATCCCCAGTTAAACCAGGAGGTGGCGCATTTGGCTAAAGATAAACTCATAAATCGTGCTGACCATCCGGAAGAGGGCAATCTCATTGTTCCATCCTCTTTTTTCATCAAAGACGTGCAGTTTTCCATATTCACCCAGGGAAAAAGTCCACTTATGGCTCGCCAACTGCGAAAACGTATCCAGACCGTGATCCAGGAAGAAGACATTTTAAAGATGGAACTGCAGCATTTCACCCGCCAGTTACTGAAAGAAAAAGTGCAGGGTCAGAAAAAACGTCGTGATTATTTATACCAAATATTAAATGATAAGAAGATTAATGAACTTTTAGATAACGGTAAACTGGAGGAAGCCAGGACTTACGTTACCCTGCTTCTGGAAACCCAATATTGATACATAAAATAACTCAAAACTACAATTGAAGACTATGTTGACCATTATTATTACAAAATAGAATATTAATAATATAAATCAAAATTATCAACTAACAACTGAAAATAAGGAGACCAACACATCTCCCAGTTTCAGGAGGGTCAAAGTGATTCTTAACATCCGGATCGACCATAAAACCGCGGATATCAGCAAAATTGAGGAATCCACCAGCAGGATGGATGAAATATTCGCAAAAATACAACAAGAACACCAAGTGCAGGAGTTTATCCAGATAAAAACATGCAACCGTGCTGAAATTTATCTGGTTATGGATGAATCCCCTCTGGATTACCACTGGAACGGTTTAGTGGTTGAAAAGGATGAAAAAGCTCTTGAACATGTTTTAAAACTTTCATGCGGACTTGAATCCATGATCATAGGCGAAGATCAAATATTAGGTCAGTTAAAAGATGCTTATAAATCAAGTGTTAAAACTGGTTGTAGCGGTCAGGTTTTAGGCACTGTATTCACCAAAGCAATACATGTAGGGCAGGCTGTGCGTAAAAAAACACGAATCAACCAGGGTTCGGTTTCCATAGGTTCTGCAGCAGTTAACCTGGCTGAATCAGTCCTGGGAGATCTTAAATGTAAGAAGGTGCTGATTATTGGGGCCGGTAAGATGGGAACCCTGGTGGCCAAGGCACTGGTGGAGAAACATCTCAAAGCCATTGTGGTTGCCAACCGTACCTACGACCGGGCAATGTGCTTGGCCCGGGAGTTAGGAGGGAGCGCTATCCATTTTGACCTTCTTGCCAGGGCAATGTACGATGCAGATGTGGTTATCAGTGCCACTGGAGCACCCCATACCATTCTCACTGCAGAAAAAGTAATGGATGCAGTTCCTCCTGAAAATTTGAAGAAAATGGTAATGATAGACATAGCTAATCCACGAGATATAGAAGAGGATGTTAGCCAGTTAGGGGTCAGACTCTATAACATTGATGATTTAAGAGGCATAGCAGATAAAAATAAAAAAATGAGGGAGTCTGAGGCATGTGAAGCTGAAAATATCATTGCTGAGGAGTTGCAGCTCCTGGAAACATCCCTAAGGCATCTAGAAGTAAAACCTATTATTGGGGATATCAGATCCCAAGCCGAAGTAATCCGGCAAAGAGAAACTGAAAAGGCACTTCACATGCTGGGAGACATGAACGGTAAGGAAAAAGTGGTTGATGACCTTACCAAAGTGGTTGTGGATCGTGTTTTTTATGATATAATCCATAATTTAAAAGAAGCAGCAGAAAATGATGATAAAGATGTTTTAGAAGCTGCAAAGTATATTTTTAAGGATGAAACTCGCTGCTAAGTTTTCTAAAATAAGCTTCATATCTATCCAATTAATTAAATCTAATTTTGAATTAAAATTTTGAATTAAATTTTTCATTATGGCAAAAATATCATTAATGAAACTACTATTCAAAATAAACAATTTTTATCTCTTAACTTGACAATGAATTAAATTCATAGCACGATGGTTCAGATTAGAGTCACTAATTGAACCTATTCTTTACTCTACAATATTTGTTAACTGGATGATGTTTGTCAGTTTTTGATTATATCGAAGCTATCTAATCAACTCTCATCTTTGCTTACCATGATTGATTCGTGAATTATTTAGATTCACAAAATATGAAATGAAAAAAGTTATTGCACTCCAAAATATTTTAAAAAAAACGTTCATTCCTATACTTTAAACTTCTTACACTTTAAAAAATTGTTTACATGACTCGTTTTGAAAAAAATAATAGGAAATATTTAAAAAACCCCTTTAATGATATAAATCATTCTATTTTATCATCAGGCAACCTATCAACAGGCACATCAATCAGCCCCAGTAAACGTGTGGTAAATATCATTAGAAAAGGAGCTACTAGTACTGTAGCAATAACATCTCCCACTGTTGAACCCAAATAAGGAATTCCATGGAGAGTGTCAAAGGCTAACCCTCTAACAACGTAAAGCACTGCTATGGTGATCAACGAGACCATAAGCATGTTTTTCAGACCCACCTTGCGTATTTTTTTAAAGACTTGGGGCAAGTTAAAGCCCCATCGGAGACTTCCCTCATGGTGAGCCATGGTCAGAATTGCTCCTTGCATTGTGATGTTAAAACAAAGGAAAAAAATTACTGCAATGATTATCAGATAATAATCGTTTAGGGGACCTAAATCAAGGTTAGTCATGTTTACAAGGTCTAAAAATCCGAAAACAAGCAGAATTAGGGGAATGATAAAGTAAACAATTAGGATCACACTTTCTTTAACCCCATGTGTGAATAAGTTTAATGGATGGTGAAAACTGGGAGGCCGGGTTGATCCTTGTACTGTTTCTTCTACTATACGAAAACCATACCCCACCTCCATAAAAGACAAAAAGATAATAACGATAATCATTAAACCACTAAATACCCCCAAAAATAGTGAAGAATCATCCAACCCAACCACATGATCCGTTAAAAATAATATTAATCCTAATACTAGAAAATTACGCCAATCTGAGACCGCATAATGTGTTGAATCTTTTATAATGGACTTTAATTTCATATAGCACACCTTTACATCCCTAAAAAAAAATCCCTAAAAAAATTGCATATGGGAAAAAATTAAGGGGCTGTAGATAAATGAATTTGATTACTTATATTAGATTTAAACTTATATAAACTGTTTTTCACCAGATTTATCTTACCAATCTTGTTATTTGTATCTTAAATAATATAGAATTATTATTTTAAGGACCATACCAAATATTTCAGAATTTTATAATCCATAAACAGAGATTACTGTTTTGATAGTCCAAATACAGACATTTAGTTAAAAATAAGGAATTTAAAATAAGGAATTTAAAATAAGGAATTTAAAATAAGGAATTTAAAATAAGGAATTTAAAATAAGGAATTTAAAATAAGGAATTTAAAATAAGGAATTTAAAATAAGGAATTTAAAATAAGGGATTTAAAATAAGGGATTTAAAATAAGGGATTTAAAATAAGGGATTTAAATAAATCCCCCATTAAATACATATGATCAGGCAAACATATCTTTAGGTTCATTTTTCTCTTTTTCATGATGTTTCAGTGCGTACTGGAAGTTCTCCCAGGTCACACTATCCTGGTCCTCAGAGATTGCCTTGTGCAAGGCCACCTTAAGCAGCCGGTCCTTGATATCTCGACCTGACATGCCTTTAGATAGGCGGGCCAGTTTCTTCGCGTCGGTGTCAACTGGTAAAGGCATTGATTTTGTGTACATTTCCAGGATCTGTCTTCTTTCATCCTCATCAGGAAGGGTAAATTCGATTTCCTCTTCGAACCTGCTTCGGAGGGCGTAATCCAGCAATTGAGGATTGTTAGTGGCCCCAATGGTGACCACACCCAGATTGGGGTTGATACCATCTAACTCAGTTAACAGGGCGTTGACCACCTCAGAAACATCCCCTCTCAGGGACTGGTATTTACGGTCCAGACCAATGGCATCTATTTCATCAATGAAAATAACTGCAGGCCCACAGGCTGATGCTGCATCGAAGAGGTCGTGTATCTGGCGTGCTCCATCACCCACATGTTCTCCTATGAGACTGGTGGCTTTAACCAGGAAAAGGGGAACTTGAAGTTCGTGGGATAATGATTTAGCCAACATGGTCTTACCAGTACCAGGCGTACCATGGAACAGGACGTTCTTTGGCGCCCATTCCTGGAAGGTTTCTGGTTCCTGCAAGTACTTGGTTATGATCTTGCACTTGGTCTTGGCCCGTTCCTGACCAATAACATCACTCATTTTAAGGTTGCTTTCCACCTTTTTGATCTCACGAACCTCTTCCACCTCCATCAGGAGTATGGAAGTGTTTTGGGTTATCCGGGAGTCATCTGGATGGGCTTTGATTACCTTAAAAGCAAAATCAGGCAGTAATTTCTGATCAAAAAGGAATGATCCTTCCTTTACAGTGTAACCTACCCATTGCTCCCGGGCATAGAGTTCGAAAAGTTCATTGTCGAATATTTCGATTTTAGGATTTTCCACCAGGTTGCACAGGAAGGGGTAACCAATGGACTGGAGTACCACCATCTTGGTTTCTTTCCTGATTTCTTCCAGACCGGTGGAGGTCTTTTTTTCAGATACAATTGGATCAGGGGTTATGTTGTTGAGTTTCAATATATCACATTTTTTACGCCTTTTTTCGAATAACTGGCATGATAAATTCTTTATTTTGTTAAATAATAAATTTAAGAAATAAAACTGATCTTTTAATGTTGAATTTATATATAGATTATTTGTAAGATTTATATATAGATGTTAGTTATTTAAGAGTTTTTTCGTAATATGAAATTCTTAATATTTTAGGCTAAGTGAAGATAAATTATTGTTTTTATTTAGTGATTGTAGCCCACTTATTCTCATTTATTTGGTGATTCATTTTTAAACGTCAAATAAAAATTTTTAACACCCCAAAATGGAATGAAAATAGTTCCATATGCTTGAATGAAATAATGACAATTAATAGAATCAATATTAATTTTTTATGGTGAATTTGAATGTGCTGCCTTTTTCTGGTTCGGATTCTGCCCAGATTTGGCCACCATGTTGATGAACAATCCTATGGGCAATAGAAAGACCAATTCCCGACCCTTCATATTCATTATGGGCGTGTAATCTCTTGAAAATGGTGAAAATACGTTCCAAATGTTTAGGATCTATACCTATTCCATTATCTTTAACAAGAAAAACATGATGATCCTCTTCTTTAAAAGCAGAAACAATGATTTCAGGGTTTTTATTACTGCGATACTTTATAGAGTTAGAGATAAGATTTTGGAATAACAAGATCATCAGATTTTCATCAGCTCTCATCACTGGTAAGTTCTCATAGGTTATAATGGCATTATTCTCACTAATAACGACGTTAAGGTTTAAAATAACCTCATTTAGGACTTCTTCAAAATTTATGTCATTGAAGATTAATTCCTGGTTGACTACGCTTGAATATTCCAATAAATCCATGATCATTTTATCCAAACGTTTGGCTCCATCCACAGCAAAACCTATGAATTCATGGGCATCATCATCCAACTGATCCCCATAACGACGCTCTAATAATTGTAAAAAGGTAGTTATCATTCTCAAAGGTTCTCGTAGATCATGAGAAGCTATGTAGGCAAATTGTTTTAGATCAGCATTAGATTTTGCAAGTTCTTCTGTGCGTTGTTTAACTTGTTCTTCCAGACTTTCCCAGTATTCCATGAGCTTTTTTTCTGCTTTTTTTTGTTCGGTGATGTCACGTGCAGCAGCAAAAACTCCAATAACTTCACCAGCCTCATTCTTGTATACTGAAGCATTATATAAAACTGGAGTTAAACTACCATCCTTATTTTTGATATCCAAGGGATAATCATTCACTATCCCTTTCTGGAAAACTTGTTGATAGCCATCCTTAGCATCTTGGGGATTGGTGAAGTAATCTGCGAAATCAGTACCTACCAGTTCCTCACGCCTATAACCAGTTACTTTCTCCGTAGCTACATTCACGTCGGTGATGGTACCATCTTGTCCTATGGTTACCAGTGGATCTAATGATGTTTCAATCAGATTACGGTTATAATTATTAGCTAATAACAGTTCTTTGGTACGTTCTTTAACCTGATCCTCAAGAGTATCTAAAGTCTCTTTTAGTTTAATTTCTGCTTTTTTAATTTCAGTAATATCAGCAATAGTTATTAAAAGTGATTTGAATCCTCCCATCTCATCTGGAAGATAATTAATTCCTGCGATAACTGAGATCGGTTTTTTATTCTTTAAGAGATTCAATTCGCATTTTTGCCTATCTTTATTGTCTTTAACACTTTTAACCACTTTGAAAAATTTGTTACGTGACTCAGGAGCAATGAAGCTGATGAAAGCTGTTTTTATTAGATTAGTTTTTTCCACCCCTATTAAAGTGACAGCTGCTAAATTAACATCTTTTATGAGCTCATTCTCATCTAAAGTGAAATAACTGGTTGGTGCGAAATTATAAAGCTCAAAATACTTATCTTGTGAAGTTTGAAGTTTCAGTTGGGATTTTCTTAACTCGTCATTCTGCATTTCCAGTTCAATCTGGTGCACTTGAAGTTCATGGATTAGTTCACGGGTATCCTCCGGAATATCAAAGCCTTTAATTTTTTGTTTTAACAATTTCTCGGCCATTTTTCTGAGGTTTTCAGGATTTTTGATAATATCACACCTCCTAAACAACAAGTAACTCTAATTCAATCTGGTGGACTTCCAACTCATGAATCAATTCATCAATTTCAAGTCCAAGTTCCTTTCCAGATTCCTTTTTATCTCTTAATACTTCCTCTGCCTTATTACGAAGTTCTTTAAACTTCCCCCCGTATTCATTCTCCATCATAAGAACACCCAACTGTTTTAATAAAATAAGTTTAATATTGAACTTTCATTATTTTAAATTATGGAACCGATCTTTTATGTGTAACATCTTCCATGGCCAGTAGAATCATTTTTGTACCTTTACCTTTCTGGTAAATTTGGCGAGCATTTAAAATAATTTTTTTATACCCAATATTTGGAAAATCATCTTCCACCACGAAATCTTTCAAATCAGCTTTTTTTGGAAGTATGTCTTCTAATAAATTCCTTAATGATGTTATATCCCACTGTCTGTCACTCATTATGTACAGGTTTTTTCCAATTGTATTTTCAAGAGTAACTTTGAATGTCTGGTAAAATGATCTGTTGGCTGAAACCACGTTCATCCTGCTATCTAACACCAGCAGAGGCTCACGTACTGTTTGAATAACACTATCTGCTAGTTCCAGAGCATCAAGAACATCTGTGATTTGTTCTTTCCCCTCTGTTATATTGTTAAATGTGATAACAACCCCATCTATTACATTTTTAGAGGTTTTATATGGCATTATTCTGGTTTGAAACCATTTGCCATCATCTGTTTCTATTTCTGTTTCTTTAAAGGTCACCCTATCCATGACTTGTTGAATGTCATCCGTAAAATTATCATATTTTAAATTAGTAGTAATATCAGAGAATGGGCGCCCCACATCTGATTCTATCATTTTTATGAGATTAGTTGCCTCTTTGGTGAAACTTCGGATATTTAGATCCCTATCTAGAAATATAATGGCTATTTCAGTACTGTTGAAAAGATTGTTCATATCATCCTTAGCCTGGGTTAGCTCATCGATCTTCATTTGCAATTCGTTGTTAACTGTAACCATCTCCTCATTAATGGACTGTAACTCCTCTTTAGAGGTTTCCAGTTCTTCATTGGTACTCTGGGCTTCTTCGTTCATTGATTGAAGTTCTTCGTTGGCTGAACTGAGCTCTTCATTTGAACTTTTCGTTTCTTCAATGGTAACGTTAAGACGTTCTTTGGTTAGATTTAACTCACTTTCCAATTCACGAATCCTTTCATCACCTTTAGTAACCATGTTCAGCTTTATTTTATCTTTTTTACTATTATTCTCCACCGAAACCTCCTCAAAAGATACAATTAACAATCCTTTGGTGGTTTCAAGTTCCAGTGGTTTTACTGCGAGGTTAATGAAAATATGCCCTCCGTTGTTTTTTACTCTCAAACCTTCAACTACTACTTCACTTTTCTTGGAAACGGCATTTTGAATTGAGGAGTTTAATTCAAACTTAAGACCTTCCCGAGCCATTTCCACAATATTAAGCTTGGCTTTCCCCTGGGCAGGCTCCAGGTAATTCCCTAAACGACCATGAATATATAAAATTTCACCAAAATCTGTGATTATAGCTGAAGGCGGGACGTAAATATCCAAAAGCTCCTTTTCAGCTAAATTTACAATATTAACCGTTTTAGGTGCGTTTAACTGTTTTAGACTCATTCCAGCTTCAAAATTTGAGAGTTGCATGGTTCGGGGTATGGGATGAACTTCCACGAATCTGCGAACAAATTCAGTGGATTTAACACATTTGAATATCTTCCACTTCTTGTCAATCAGACTAAAGGCGTCAACGAATTCCCCTACACTTTCTGAAGGGCCTAAAAATAGAATTCCACCTTTATTAAGAGCATAATTGAAATTAGAAATTACCTTCTGCTGTGCCCCACCATTAAGGTAGATCAGGAGGTTTCGGCAGGATAAAACATCCAACTTGGTGAAGGGAGGGTCTTTAAGGACATCATGTGGTGCAAAAACTGCCATTTCCCGTATATCTGTCCTAATGGTGAAAACATTGTCTTTTTTTACAAAATATTTATTTAATCGTTCTGAAGATACATCTTCTGCAATTGTGCTGGGATAAGTTCCAGAACGGGCGGTTGTTACTGCATCAACATCTATATCTGTACCGAAAATCTGCACATTTATGTTTTTCCCAGACTCTTCCAACAACTCATGGATAATAATGGCTATGGAGTAAACTTCCTCACCACTTGAACATCCTGGAACCCATACTCTAAAGTTGTCCACATCCAATTTTTGCCTTATAATTTCCTTTAAATTATTTTTAAAAGAATCAAATGCTTTTTCATCTCTAAAAAAGTTGGTTACATTAATTAAAAGTTCTTTGAACAGAACATCTATTTCATATGGGTTTTCCTGTAAATAGCGGAGGTATGTTTGTATGTTTTCTATTTGATGAACATTCATACGCCGACTAATTCGCCTATAAACCGTGTTTTCTTTGTAATAAGAAAAATCATGACTAGTTCGGTTCCTAATTAGCATGAATATCTTCTGTAACGCCCTTTCAGTTTCTTCTTTCGGGGTGAGAATTTTTTTAATGGTTTTGTGGGCAGATTTTACATAATCCATCAGTTTCTCAGGCATTTCTTCAGGAGGTAAGATAAAATCCACCAGCCCTGTCTGGATGGCACTGGCCGGCATACTACTTGAATCAGTTGTGGCGGGATCCTGTGCCATTACCATTCCTCCGGCGGCTTTGATGGATTTTATGCCAATTGTACCATCACTTCCAAATCCGGAAAAGATTATGGCAATGGATCTTTCCTTCTGATCCTCAGCCAGGTTCTTTAAAAAGAAATTAATTGGCAGTCGCATTCCATGAGGTTCTACTGGTTCCATCAGTTGGATGTTTCTGTTCATCAGTCCCATGTACTTGTTAGGAGGTATAATGTACAGGTGGTCAGCTTCCACTTTCATCCCGTCTTTAGCCTGAACCACTTTTAAAGGGGTGTACCTGCTCATGAGATCTGCCATGGTACTTTCATGGTTGGGATCCAGGTGTTGGATCAGGACAAAGGCCATTCCAGGATCCGGAGCCATAGCAGTAAAAAACTTTTTAAGAGCATCAAAACCACCTGCAGATGCCCCAATAGCAACTACGGGCAATTTATTTGATGATTTAGGAGTGATTTCCCCTTTTGATTTGTTTTTATTTTTTTTACTCATGAAACCCCCTTAAAAACATTGCAAAGTTAAAAAAACTTTGTGAAAATTTATTATTCTATAATATTATGATTTATTAAAGGATATAAATATCGAACTCTAAAATTAATTAATATTGAAATCTACTCAAAATCGTTTATTTTAAGATAATCTATACGTTTCTAGTATTAATCTTTTATTATAAAATATGTGAAAAAATAGCGCAAATATGACAACACTGAAAACAACACTAAAAAAGTATTTCAATATATCACATTATTGTGTTTTGATAAATTTTTTGATAAATCCATTTTTTTGATAAATGTTTATCTGATAAGAAGCATTATGAATCTGAATAACAAAACTAATTTTTTAGTTGATGGTATATAAGAACTAGGTTATTTAAGAGTTTTTTCATTTCTTAAAAAATTAAGGAATACACGCTAAAATTAGAATTAAGTAGACTCACATATTATTTTTCAAGGAATAGTAGTGTTCATGAGTAGACAAATGTCAATTAGAAATACATACAACTAGTTCCCACTAATGAATCAATATCTCCATTATTTTGAATTTATAAATTATTTTAGACCTTTTTAACAGAGTATATGCTGAATAAGTCCATTATATTCTAAATTATTGATTTTTAATCAATTTATATTGCCAGGAGTTACCAAAAATTTTAAATAGTTCGTTCTATAAGTATAGAACATTCGATATATGTAGAACTATTCGATGTTAATAAAACAAAAATAAAGGATTGAAGACACTAGGTAAAGGACTTAGAAGATATTCTAAGACAGAATAAATAGTATGGGATTCATTAACTTATTTAAAAAACCCAAAACGGTTGAAAGTAATCAAGGAGGAGATAAAATGGATAAAAAAGATGCATTAGATATGTTCTGTTACCAGTGTTCACAAACTGCCCGTGAAACTGGTTGTACCGTTGTAGGAGTATGTGGAAAACAACCAACTGTGGCTCGGCTGCAGGACAACCTGTTATTCGCCATAAAAGGAATATCTGCCTATCTTTACCATGCACGTGAACTGGGATATGCTGATGATGAAGTGGACGCCTTCCTAGAAAAGGGTTTCTTCACCACCCTGACCAATGTCAACTTCGACCCAGAGGACCTTGTGAAGCTGGCTCTGGAAGCCGGTCACATGAACATCAAAACCATGCAACTACTTAAAAAGGCCCATATTGAAACCTACGGTGAACCCGTGCCCACCGAAGTGCCGGTTGGATCAGTTAAAGGTCCTGGTATCGTAGTCACTGGTCACAGCCTCAAAAACCTGGAAGAACTCCTAAAACAGACCGAAGGAAAAGGAATTAACGTGTACACCCACTCTGAAATGTTACCGGCACATGGATACCCTGGACTTAAAAAATACAAACACCTGGTGGGACAGCTGGGAGGGCCCTGGTTTGATCAGAAACAGACATTCTCCAAATACCCAGTTGCCATCCTGGGAACTTCAAACTGTGTACTCTTACCTAAAGAGGAATACAAAGAAAGAATGTTCACCAGCGGTGTGGCTCAACTACCCGGAGTGCAACACATAGACGATAATGACTTCACACCAGTAATTGAAAAAGCCCTTGAACTACCTGAACTGGAAGATGAATCACGAGACACCGTACTCACCACTGGATTCGGAGCTTCAACCGTACTATCCCTCGCCCCTAAAATTAAAGAACTGGTGGAAGCCGGGAAAATAAAACAGTTCATCCTGGTGGGTGGATGTGACTCCCCCAAACCCCAGGCCAAGTACTACACCGAATTTGTGGAAAAACTCCCAAAAGAAGCAGTGGTACTGACCCTTGCATGTGGTAAATACAGATTCAATGACATGGACTTGGGAGACATTGAAGGAGTGCCCCGACTGATAGATCTAGGCCAGTGCAACGATGCTATCGTGGCAGTGGACATTGCAGTGGCCCTAACTGAATTATTCGGTGTGGAACTCAATGAACTACCATTAACCATTGTACTGAGCTGGATGGAACAAAAAGCAGCTGCAATTCTCTGGAGTTTACTGGCTCTGGACATTAAAGGAATGTACATTGGACCTATCCTCCCAGCATGGGCCAACGATGACATCCTGAAAGTCCTGGTAGAAAATTACGACTTAAAACCAATTGGAAATCCGGAAGATGACATCAAAGCAATAATGGGGTAAAAGAACCCATTTTTACCATTTTTTTAGAAACTTACTCCATTAAATTCCAATAATTATCATTCAGTAAATATAACTTTAAGTTCAATAAAATTACAAAAATGGTTAAAAATTAACAGGGACCAATAGAAGAGGGTGTGAAATGGATATAGTAGAATTGGAAAAAAGTCCGGTAGTTGACACTCCCCATAAAGTAGATGTACGAAAGTTATACGATACTGAAAATGCAATGACGGTGCATATAACACTCAAACCGGGAGAGTCACTTAAAAAACACGTAACTCCAGTGGATGTGTTTTTTTATGTTCTGGAAGGTGTGGGTATAGTGGAAATTGGTGATGAGAAGAAAGAAGTTATCAAAGATTCACTTATAGACAGTCCCGCCCGTATACCCCATTGCTGGTATAATGAGAGTGATGCAACACTCCGATTTTTGGTGGTTAAAGTACCCCGACCCACTGAGAACACAAGATTATTATAAATAAATCAGTATTTATAAAAGGAGATATTATGCCTAAAAAAGAAGTTGATGAAGATAAAGCCTTTGAACAGGCATTAAAAGGTAAAATGGGCTGGAAGTGCTCATGTGCCCTGGAAGTTGTTGATAAAAAAACATCCCTGCATGATGTTACCTGTAAAAAGTGTGGCATAACCTTCAAAACTGATCGGGACACCGACACATGCTTCCGCTGTGAAAGAGGCCAATAAAACAATACTATGAATATTATTAATATTCAACTGTAAATATAAGAATGTAAATATAAGAAAAAAGTAATCTAGGATGAAAATGGAAAAAACCAACATAACCTCGGACATAAATATTATTAATAAAGACATAAATGAGAATAATCACGTTTATGAATCAGAAAATGTCCAGATCGAACTTTTTGCCACCCCGAATGGGGTAAAAGCTGTTAAAAGCCCAGTGAGGGTGAAGATTTTGTCCATGCTACGTGAGGGTGATCTCAGTTTTGATGAGATAGTTAAGTTCTCGGGCCGTGCCAAATCAACTGTATCCAGTCATCTCAAATCCATGTCAAAGGAAGGAATAATTAGCTCCCGTGTGGACCCTGATGATGCTAGGAAAAAGATATTTTTTATCCAATCAGAATACATTGGTAAACTGCAACGCCAGCAACTTCAGGAAGATATTTCGGCCTACATCCAGAGGTATATTTCAAGTGAAAATGATCCCTTTGAATTCTTCAGACTGATATTTCATACCATAAGGATTTCTCTACTGACCCAGGGAGTGGATATAGATCCTATACTCCACGAAGCAGGTTTAAAGGTAGGAAAAGCACTTTATGAAAAAGTTAAAGATCCAGATAGGGATAACTTCCTGGGAAATATTGCCACTTTTTGGGAAACACATAGTTTGGGATCAGTGAAAGTTAAGACTCTCGAACCATTAACCATCAGTGTACAGGATTGTTTCGAATGCAGCGGACTGCCTTATCTGGGTAGGCCTGCCTGTGCCTTTGACAGTGGCATCCTCGAATCATTATTCAGCCTGTACAATAATGAAAAAACCAGGGTTAAAGAAACCAAATGTTACGCCCTGGGAGATAAGTACTGTCGTTTTGTGATTGAATAGCTGCATAATTATCCAAAAGGAATAAGAAATTAAAGAGATTAAAAAATTAAAATAATAGATAAAAAAATTTTCCAGGAAACTATTTTATCTTAACCGCCCTGAATCTTGCTTTAGCAGCTAACCATCTCAATTGACGATCTTTTACTTTTAAATAGTCCACATCTTCATCCGTAAATTCATTGATAATCTTTGTTAAAATGTATTCTTCAATTAAATCATTGACTAACAGCAGGAAGTGATCTTCTTCAGCAGAATCATCTTTCATTAAACTTTTAACCAAGAACTGCCCTTCCATTCAACCACCAATATTAATCTCTGATAGTATTATTGCTTATATAATATATAATTATTAATCATTCAGCGCCTAAAATACTTAGAATAATTCTGTAATAACTATCAGAAACCCCTTTTTAATCAATATTTAGAGAGATTATAGGGAAATCCGGGTTAAAAAACCTAAAAAAATAAAAATAGACATAACTATTTTAACCATCTAAGATATTTTTATAAATCCGCTTCATCACCAGTGCATCCTGCTCCAATAAAGGAGTTTCACAGATAATAGTAGCATCCCATCCACAATCAACCAGTACTTCCAGTAATGGCTCCAACGGAGGACCGTATTCAGTTTCCATCAGGACGTGATGTTTCCTTTCACCAGCATCAGTGTACTCGATCCGGGTAAAGTGACAATGCAATGCTTCCTTACCTTTCCCTATTCCATCCAATCCTTCTTCTAATTTGGTCAGTATACGATGATAACCATCTGCTCCTTTTATACAACCCCTACCCCTGGCGTGAATGTGGGCGAAGTCTATGGTGGGGGATAAATGATCAAAGGATTGGCATATATCGATAATGGCATCTAAATTACCCAGTTGTGATCTTTTTCCAGTGGTTTCCGGTGCGAAGGTGAATTTTTTTATTCCCAGAGCATCTAACTTTTCCAGAAGTTCGCTGATTGCTCCTTTACACCTATCCAATGCCTGGGCTGGAGTGTATTTTGTGTAAAATCCAGGGTGGAAAACAACACGGTAGGCCCCTATCCATTCTGCTGCCCGAGCTGATTGAACCAACCGTTCAAGAGATCTTTCCAGGACATCATCCTTCTGTGCAGACAGATTAATGTAATAAGGAGCATGCATGGAAACTTTTATATCATTATCCCGGGCATTCTCACCCAGTTTAAGGCCGGATTGTTTTTGAATTTTCACCCCATAAGTGGCCTGATATTCATAGGCATCTAAGCCTATGTCACTAATATAATCACAAACATTGACTGTTTGACCATTGAAACCTATGGGATTACCTGCTGGCCCAAATTTTATCCTGTTTTTCATGTTATCCTGTAAAATATAAAATAAGTTTAATTTTGGAATTTATCATCCAAAAGTTTTATTTTATTTCAGATTCCTCCGCTACCTCTACAAAAGCAATTAATGCTGCCACTGCTCCTTCAGCACAGGCCACAACCCATTGTTTAATTCCTCCAGTTATATCCCCTGCAGCGTAGATTCCAGGGATGTTGGTTCGCTGGTACTTATCAGTCACTATGTAACCTCCGTTGTCAAGTTCCACACCTGCAGTTATGGCTACTTTATTAAGGGGCTCTTCTCCCACTGCAATGAATACACCATCTGTTGGGAAATCCTTCTTCTTCTGGCTTTTGCGGTTGAGAAGAGATACACTATTAACTGCCAGTTCACCTTTTATTTCTTCCACTGCTGAATCCCAGATTACGGGAATTTCATGTTCTTTTAATTTATCCTGAAGATATTTTTCAGCCCTTAGCTGGTCTCTGCGGTGTATGATGGTTACATTGCAATCCAAGTCTTTTAAGTAAATTGCTTCCTGAACTGCGGCATTTCCTCCCCCTACTACTATTACGTTCTTACCCTTGAATAGAGGCCCATCACAGGTGGCACAATAAGAAACTCCGCGGCCAAGGAATTCAAACTCACCCGGCACATTCAGTCTTCTGTGATGACTTCCTGTGGATATCATTACTGACCTTGCTTTGTACTGTCCTTTAGAGGTGGTTAAGAGAATACCAGAAGGATCATTTTTACTAATTTCCCGAACTTCTTCCATATTTTTAATAGGAACGTGTTTTTCTACCTGTTTTCTCATCTTCTCCAGTAGTTCCTTTCCAGATATCAGTTCGAAACCCGGGTAGTTCTCCATAAGAGGAACCATATAACCGGAACCTGCTCCAGTCATCCTTTCCAGTATTACTGCATTCATTCCTTGCCTACCCGCATATATTCCAGCAGTTAACCCAGCAGGTCCCCCTCCAATGATGATCAAATCGTATTCTTCCATAATAACACCCCTTCACTTTAAATATTTCTGTATTTCTTCTTTCAAGAGTTTGTTCACCAGTTTACCGTCTGCTTTTCCCTTGAGTTGTTTCATGGCCGTTCCCATAAGAGGTCCCATAGCACCCATATTCCTTTCGATAACCATTTTTTCATTGGAAGCCACTATTTCTATGATTATTCCCTTGACATCTTCTTTCGAAAGCATCATAAGATTTAAATTCGTCGCTGCTTCTTCAGGTGTGCAGTTTTTCTTCAAAACTCCCACCAGCACATCTGAAACAGCATCCTTGGATATTTTGCCCTGTTTCAGTAGCTGGAAGGTTCCCACAAGATGACTGTCTGGGAGGTTATCCACATCCAAACCTTCTCTTCTGAGTTCTTTAAGAGTATAAGCCAATAAAGAGGCCACAGTTGTGGGTTCAACCCCACATCCTGCAACAATTTCCTCGAACTGTTTCACTCTATCCTGTCGCACCAGCTGGTGTGAGAGATCTTCACTTAAACCATACTCATTTATTATACGGGCCTTCTTTTCTTCAGGAAGTTCTGGTAAATTAGCCCTTACACGTTCTAAAAGTTCTGAGGACACCATCTGAGTGGGAATATCCGTTTCCACATACATTCTACTGGCAGTGGGCAGCGGCCGAAGATACTCCGTATTGGCATCATCCAATGCCTTCCGGGTCTCCTCGGGAACACCTTCTGTAGCGATCTTAGCCCTTCTCTGCACTTCTTCCAGAGCATTTCTGGCTATATCTCCTTCATCTGCCACCAGAATAAAAGCATCATTTTCCCCAATCTCCAGGAACCCGTTAATCAGTTCAACTTCTTGGGAGGTTATTCCATAGGCAGGGAGTTCATCAGTGTGGAATATGCCAGCTACACCCATTTTTTTAGCGTATCCTGCCAGTTCAGTTCCGAATCTCCTGCCAGGTTGAACTTCCTTACCGATTAATCCTTTATAACCATTTAATTTAATTGATAGAACTTTCCCACCTTTTTTAATTGCTTTGGCAATTATTTTTGATTCCGTATCCTGTAATATTTCTCCCAGATCATATATCTGGTTCTCAACCAGGGCCCCTCTTTTTCTAAGTTCATCCCTGATTTCCAGTAGTTTAAGCTGGCGCATGACCTCATTTTTCACCAGTTGCTCCATGGAGTCCAGATCCTGCACTCCCTTAACTTCAACCCGGGCACCTTCCCTGATGGAAATGTTGAGATCCTGGCGTATGGTTCCCAGACCCCGTTTGACCTTGGTACTGCGCAGAACCTGACCAATCTGGTAGGCCACTTCCCTTACCTGTTCTGGATGGTTCATGGAGGGGTCAGTGGTTATTTCCAGTAGAGGTATTCCCAGCCTGTCCAGGCGGAATTCCACTTTTCCTTTTCTCTGACCCATTCTCCGGGCAGCGTCTTCCTCCAGACAGAGGTTTTCAATGACAACCCTGCCATAGGGTGTGTTCATGTGTCCCTGAATGGCCAGCAAACCTGTTCTCTGGAATCCTCCAGTGTTACTTCCATCAATCACTTGTTTACGCATGGTATGGAACTCATCCACCACTTGCATGTCCAGAAGAGTTGCAATTATAAGTCCAATCTCCAGTGCCTCCTGATTTAATGGATGTGGTGGCTCGTCATCAGACTCCACCAGACAGGTGTGCTGAGGATAAGCATCGTAGAGAAATGTGAGTTCACGGCGGGATTCTTCAAAGGCCGCCCGATCGATTTTACCCAGTTCACTCTGAGTGGGCCTCAAATACCTTAAAACACGATAATCTGGTTTTTTATCGGTTAGTTCACATTCACAGGGACAGAACAGTTTTTTAGTTGTGTTAAGCTGCTGGTGTATTTCCAGGCCCATCATAAGACCCAGTTTCTCGTAATCAATATTTTCATCCATCTCAATCACCATGAATCCATTCTATTCCCCGTAATCTCGCAGGAAGTATTTTGAAGAGGATTTTTCATCCATTTCTCCTTTAAGGTTAGTTTCTATGATTTTTTTAACCTCTTCCAGTTTACTGGTCTGTCCCAGTGCCCATACCAGTTTAACGTAGGCTACCTCGGGTAGCATATCCCCTGCAGGTATGACACCGGCAGATAGTAGTTTACGACCGGTACTGTACACGTTGAGATTGGTGCGGCCGTAGAGACATTGGGAGGTCATTAATACTGGGATTTCTTCATCAGCTGCCCTTTGGAGTGAGGGGATCAGATGATCCGGACAGTGCCCCAGGCCTGTTCCTTCTATTAAAAGACCCCTGTATCCCTTATCAATATGATAATCCAGGAGTTCTGCAGCTATTCCAGGATAACTCTTTATAAAGCCCACTTTTTCCTCCAACGAGTCATTAACTTCCAGCTGGCACTCTCCCCTCTTGTGGTAGGCGAATTTTTTATCTATAATTTTAACCTTTCCATCTTTCACTTTGGCCAGTGGTGGGCTGTTAATACTGTTGAAGGTGTCCCGGCGGCTGGTGTGCATTTTACGAACCCTTGTTCCCCGGTGGATGTGTGCCTTGTTATCATTTTCTGTGGGGTGCATGCAGACTGTGACCTCGGCTATGTCTGACTTGGCCATCGCCACTGAACTCATCAGGTTTAGGAATGCATCGGAGGATGGTCGGTCCGAACTTCTCTGGGCACCAGTGATGACGATGGGAACTGGTGACTCCATGATGAAACTTAGAGCAGCGGCAGTGTAGTGCATGGTGTCTGTTCCATGGGCCACTATCACACCATCCGCCCCCTCATTTATTTCATCAGCCACTGCACATGCAGATTGAACCCAGAACTCGGGTTTCATGTTTTCACTTAAAATATTCATTATGGCCTTTCCACTGATGTTAGCCTCATCCAATAGCTCAGGGGTGGCCCTTAAAAGATCATCAGCAGTGAATGCCGGGTGCACTGCTCCTGTTTTATAATCAATGATGGATGCCACTGTTCCTCCTGTGGATATTATGGATACATCCATTTTTCCAGGGTCTCGGTGGATATCCAGTGGAGGAAGATTGATTTCAGGTTTATCTCCCTTTTCAAGGAGTTTAACTTCAGCCTCGGCCAGGGCTAGACCAACATTATATCCACTGTCCATCTTCAGTACGATATGCATCTGGTCAGCATCTTCAGCCCGGTCTAAGAGCATACCCCTGTATTCAGTGCCATTTTTTTTTATGGAGATCATGTCTCCAATGGAAATATTCTGTGATTCTAAAAATTGTTTAGCTCTTCCACGATAACTCATAACATCCCTCTAATTTTCTTAGATGAAGTGAATTTGACAAATTAAGCCCTCTCCCATTAATTTTTTATTAATTTCAACCTATAATTTTATTAATTCGAATCAATAATCTATTTCATTTTCAGCCAAATTTCATTTTCAAGACTAATCCTTCAAATTTAATATAATCCTTATATATTGGTTGGTAATTCTAAGATAAAAATCTATAAACACAAATATTAAAAAAAGAATTTGCAAACAAAAAATTTAAATTATAGTGACTGAAAATAGCAAAGATAAGGGAGAGATAACTGTTTAAAGTCCCCGTAATTCTTTTTCTGATCCTTTGATGCAAAAAAGATCGTTTTTAAGTTCCATATCTTCTGCTACTTCACATTCTGGGCATATACAGTCATCTTCTTCCAGGTTACATGCGGATTTGCCCAGTACACAGTACAATCCTTCGTATTTTTCCTGAGCACATTGGTTGTACATTGGGCAGTCTGGACAGATGCAGAGATCTCCCATTTCATCTAAAAGTTTTTCACCAATTTCCGAATCAGACAGACCTTCTGAAGATAGTTTGTCCATTTTTTCCTCGAATTTGTCCATTTTTATCCTTCCAGATATTTTTTTAATAATTCAATCAAAATTCACAATTTCAATCAGGGCTTCAAACCATAATAAAACAATTAACTCATAACACTCTCTTTTCTTTAAAAAACTGCTCTTTATTTAATGTGAAACTAAAATCGTTGCAAAGCTAAAATTGCGAATAAATAAATCCCAGGGCTTATTAATCCTCCAGTTTTATGTCGATTCCCACCGGGCAGTGATCAGAGCCCATTACATCCGGAAGTATGAAGGCATATTCGATGTTATCCATGAATTCCTGATTCACGAAGAAGTAGTCCAGTCTCCAACCAACGTTCCGTTCCCTGGCACGGGTTCGGTAACTCCACCAAGTGTAGTTTTCGGGTTCCTGGTTGAACTCCCGGAATGTGTCCACGTAACCATGACTGAGAAACCGGTCCATCCATTCCCGTTCAATGGGGAGGAAACCGGATATCTTCTCGTTTTCCTTGGGGCGTGCTATGTCGATTTCTTTGTGTGCTGTGTTCACATCACCACAGACCACGATGTTGCGTCCTTCTTCTTTAAGGGCATCGGCATAGTCCAGGAATGAGTCATAGAAATCCAGTTTGTACTGGAGCCGTTCTGGGGACATTTTACCGTTGGGAAAGTAGATGTTAAACAGGACAAAATCTCCATAGTCCGTTATGAGGGTGCGGCCTTCACTGTCGAATTTGGGAATTCCAAAGCCGTTTTCCACCTTTTCAGGTTTTATACTGGTGTAGGTAGCCACGCCACTGTATCCTTTGCGTTCTGCCTCGGAAAGATACAGATGATAATCATTAACATTCCTGATATCTGCAGGGAACTGTTTGCGAACAGCCTTAGTTTCCTGGATGCATAATATATCTGGTTTGTCTTTCGTGAGCCATTCTTTAAATCCTTTTTTGTGCACAGCACGGATTCCATTAACGTTCCATGATAGTATTCTGATTTTCCTCAATTTTCCACCTCAAATTTTCAAGTGCAAAACATTAGTTATTTTGATGAATTATGGGTTTAATCATCTTTTACTTTCCACCAGCGCCTGGAGTTTCCCCCTATGGAATTTCCTCTGGAAAAGGGGTGTTTTTTCCTCCTGGTAAATGCTTAGGTTTTCTTCAAATGTACTTTTCTTTGAGTTTTTGTAGAATATGCCCAGGGGATACTCTCCGGTTTCAGTGGCCCTGCGGAATGCTTCATTCCGGTCCAGTGGATCATGATCATCCTCCAAGTAATAGGTGTGTTCCCGGAACCAGTTACGGGTGTTCACCTTGTTGAATGTCACACAGGGCTGGAATATGTCCACCATAGCATATCCTTTGTGTTCTATTGCTGCTTTGAAGATTTCAATGATTTGCTTGCGGTCCCCGCTGAATGCTCGGGCTACGAATGATGCGTTCAGTGCTATAGCTACGGCCAGTGGGTTGAAGGGTTCCAGGAAAACCCCATCCACCTGTAGTGGTGTGTTGAAGTCCCTCTGGCTGGTGGGTGATGCTTGTCCCTTGGTGAGGCCGTAGACCATGTTGTTATGCACCAGGTTGGTGATGTCAGGGTTACGTCTTATGGTGTGCATGAAGTGGTTTCCCCCCTCCCCATACATACAACCATCACCACTGACATCAATGACTGTTAACTCTGGATTTGCTGCTTTTATACCCGTTGCTGGAGATAATGATCTTCCATGTAATCCATTGAATAGATTACCTTTGATGTAGTGTGGGAGCTTACCGGCCTGGCCAATACCGGATACAAAAACCAGATTTTCTGGTTGTATTTCAAGTTCAGCCAGTGCGGTTTTGAGGCTGCGCAGAATGGCTAGATTCCCACATCCTGCACACCAGGCCACATCAGCATCGGGCATGTCAAAGTCTCTGGGTTTCATTTTAACACCTCCCCCCCATCCTGAGCTCTATCATCTCCCCTAATGCCATCATCTCCAATTCCCATGAATTTCATAACTCTTTCTTCGACTTCCTCCACTGAAAATGGCATTCCATCATATTTTAGAAACTTTTCTTGTATTTCAAATCCAGTTTCCAGTTTTATGAGATTGGCTAGCTGACCCTGGGCATTATTCTCCAGAATGATAACATCTTCGGCTTTTTCCAGGTACTCTGCCACTGATTTATGGAAGGGATACACCTGTTTGAAATGGAGGAAACCCAATTTTTCATCAGGATGCTTCCTAGTGATATTTTCCAAAGCTTCCCTAATGGGCCAGTAGGTGGAACCCCACCCAATGATCAGACTATGATAATCATCCCCCCCAACCAGTTCCGGGGCCACTGCATCTTCCATGATCTGTTCCATCTTCTGCAATCTTTTATCTACCATCTGTGTCCTTATTTTAAGGTCTTCGGTGATATGGCCCGCTTCATCATGTTCATCGGAATCCACAACTACCAGTCCATCCCCATATCCCGGTATTCCCCGTGGGGTGACCCCATCATGGGTGATCAGATACCGTTTATATTCAGGAGTGGTTTTAACCAGATAATTCTCATTTTCCACATCTTCCAGGGGGAGGGAAGGTATGTTATAGTAGCAATCTGCGAAATACTGATCAAAGAGAATGAAAACAGGTACCTGGTATTTTTCAGCCATATTGAAAGCGAGACGAGTAAGGGTGAATGCGTCTTCCAGTTTTCCTGGGGCGAATATGACACGTGGAAATTCTCCAGGTCCTGAGTAAAGTGCCAGGTTCAGGTCTTCCTGGCTGGTGCGGGTGGGTAGTCCAACCGCCGGCCCTGGTCTCTGGCCGATACATATGACTACTGGTGTTTCTATCATCCCTGACAGGCCCACTCCTTCTTCCATCAGTGCGAATCCACTTCCTGATGTGGCTACAATGCTCCTGGCACCGGCGTAGGATGCTCCCAGTGCCATGTTGATGGCTGCTATTTCATCCTCTGCCTGTTCGTATACCAGTTCAAAGTCGTGTGCATTGCTGGCCAGGAAGGTTTGGAGTGGGGTGGACGGGGTCATTGGATACGATGACATGAATCTGCACTCCCCTGCAAGGCAGCCAAATCCCATGGCATCGGTACCATTTATCAGGAGCTCGTCACGCACTGATGATTTACCATGTAATGAAAGATGGATCGGGGTTTTTTCAGATTCCATTAACCCTTTACCAATATTGTAACCAGCTTCACCTGCTTTTAAGTCCTTTTGAAGTATTTCTTGACCTTTCCTGGTGAACATATCACTGATCAGGCCATCGAATATTTCTTGGGGAATGTTCAAGAGGCAGGACAGAGCCCCGGCTGCGATAACATTGGCAAATATTGGTCCCCCCATTTCCTGGGCAGTTTCCATGAGTGGAACCTCTATAAAATTAGAATCTAAACTAAAACCAGCAGTTTTTTCCTCTTTTGCAGATTTGATGTGTTCTGGATCTCCGATGATCAGGGTATCCTGGGAAATTCTGTCCCGGAGGTGATCTATTGCCCCTGAACTCAGAGCAAGTAGTATGTCAATTCTATCCACATATGAGGCCACCCTGTGGGATGATACTCTTATTTCAGTGGAGTTTTGACCTCCCCTAACCCTTGACATGTATTCTTTGGTTGAGAAAATGTTGTATCCGCTTTGTTTTACAGCCTGGGCCAGTATTGCCTCTACTGTCTGGATTCCCTGCCCTGCTTCACCACAGAGAACCAGGGAAATATCTTCTTCTTTTAGAAAAACAGGCATTATTTCACCCCTAAAATTTATCCCCACTTTTACAATCCAAATTCAAATTTTTATTATGATTATGATACAGTTAACAATATGATCCACAATTTACTTAAAATTTGACACACCCTCGGACCGGAATAGGTAAAAACCATCGAAATAAAAATCGTTCCCCCACTAAATAAATGTAAAAAATAATCTGTAAAACTCTTTAAAAAACGATTTTTGAAGGTAAAATAAAAAATAAATGTAAATAATAGGATTTGTTAACAAAAAGAGTATGGAAGTAAAAGAGAACGGAAGTTAACAAGAAGAATCAAGATGGAAAGTTAAATAGGAATATTCTGATTTTACTAGATCATCTATCCCTATCTGCTCTCCATCATATCTCTCATTTTTTAATGTTTTCCCGGGCCCATTTGGCACCTGCTTCCAGTATTTCCAGATTGGCTGGTACTAGTTTGGGTTTTCGGCGGAAGGTGTGCTCTACTGCTTCAGTAAAAACATGTTTTGGAAGATCGGTTAATCCTAATTCCATTACAACTCCCAGCATAGCTGTGTTAGCTGCTCTTTTCACACCATGTTCCTTTGCTATCTTACGAGCTGGTATGGCTAGGGTTCTAAGTCCTTCAGGGGATTCAAAATCACCAATACTGCTTTCGTAGATGATAAGTCCACCTTCCCTCACTTTAGATGCGAATTTTTCCAGTGAAGGTCGGTTCATAGCCACCAACCCATCAGAAGTTTGTAATACCGGGGATCCTATAGTTTCACCAGAAATAACCACGGTACAGTCTGATGTTCCGCCTCGCTGTTCTGGTCCGTAGGAAGGATACCAGGATACATGGCGCTGGTCATTGCAGGCAGCCTGAGCTAGTGTGAGTCCCATACTCAGAACTCCCTGGCCTCCGAAACCTGCAATTCGAACCACCTTTCTCGGGAAGGATGGATCATCCCTGGCCGCCCATGAAGTGTCATCCTTAACTTCGAAGATTTCTTCCAGTGAATCTAGTGAAAAATCACTCCTTGCTCTGCACAGGGGTTCTGCTTCGCTTCGACGGTCACGGAAGTTTTTAAGTGGGAATTCTTTAGCCATCTCATTGTTAACGAAATCTTCTGTTGCCTGGGCATCCATTCTGAGGTTGGTGGGACATGGTGAGAGTACTTCCACAAACGCATACCCTTTACTATCCCTTTGAACCTCAAGGGCTTTTTTCACTGCTATTTTAGCTCTACGAATGTTTTTAGGGTTTGAAACAGAGACACGCTCAATGAATACCGGTGCATCCAGGTTATCCAGTAATTCTGACATGTGCATGGGATAACCCATGTAACGGGGGTCACGGCCCGTTGGGCAGGTGACAGTGACTTCTCCCACCAGGGTGGTGGGTGCCATCTGCCCCCCAGTCATCCCGTAGACTGTGTTGTTCACAAAGAATACTGCCAGTTTCTCTCCCCGGTTAGCGGCCTGAATTGTTTCATTTAATCCTATAGATGCCAGGTCTCCATCTCCCTGGTATAATATTACCACTGCGTCTTCTTCTGCACGGGATAGTCCAGTTCCCACTGCGGGTGCACGGCCGTGTGCTACCTGTACATGTCCGCAGTCAAAGTAATAGTAGGCGAAAACTGCGCATCCCACTGGACTAGTCATAACGGTGCGGTCCTGTATTCTCAGTTCATCAATGGCTTCTCCTATGAGTTTGTGCAGTATTCCATGACCACATCCAGGGCAGTAGTGAGTGGCGGTGGGTGCACTTCCTCCTTTACGGGGATATGCATCCAGCATGGAGTCTGGTTTTTTGATGATTTTTTCATTTACCATCTCTTTTCTTCCCACTTTATCCATGGTTTTGTCCATCATTAGTTACCACCCGCCATTTCATGGATCTTGTCTACTATGCTTTTCTGGTCAATGAGGTTTCCACCCATACGGTTAACCAGTTCCACCGGACGCTGGCAGCCAATTGCCAGTGTTATGTCTTCCTGCATCTGGCCGTTACTCATTTCCACTGATAAAAACTGGCAATCCCTGCTGGTGACTATTTCCCTTAATCGTTCCTCTGGGAAGGGGAATAATGTTTTAGGGCGGAATAATCCTGCTTTTACACCTTCCATTCGAACCAGGTCCACTGCTGAGCGTGCCACACGGCTGCTTATACCATAGGCAACCAGGATGATCTCGGCATCATCCACCAAGTATTCCTCGTAGTCCACCTCGTTTTCACGGATGGTCTGGTACTTTTCCTGTAAACGGTAGTTGAAGTCTTCCAGCTGGTCGAAGTCCAGGAAGATACTGGTTACCAAGTTTTCCCTTGTCTGGTGGTTGCCCCTTACAGCCCATGATTCATCGTAGGTTGGTGTTATGGCTTCTGAGGGGAAGTGGAGTCTTTCCACCATCTGTCCCAGTACTCCGTCTGCCAGTACCACTGCCGGGTTACGGTACTTTTCTGCCAGTTGGAATGCCTTCATGGTGAAGTCACACATTTCCTGCACAGAATTAGGGGCCAGGACGATGTTCCTGTAGTTTCCATGGCCTCCTCCTTTGACCAGCTGGTTGTAGTCTGCCTGTTCTGGTCCGATGTTTCCCAGACCGGGTCCGGCACGCATGATATCCACGATTACACAGGGGAGCTCTGCTCCCGCCAGGAAGGATATTCCCTCTTGTTTGAGGCTGATACCTGGGCCTGATGAGGCAGTTATCACCCTGTGTCCTGCGGCAGCTGCACCGTAAACCATGTTTATGGCTGCTTCCTCTGATTCTGCCTGCACAAATTTGCGGCCTACTCTGGGGAAGTACAGTGAGGCTTCGTGTAAGATTTCGGATGCTGGTGTGATGGGGTATCCGAAGAAACAGTCACAGCCAGCATACATTGCACCAATGATAACTGCAGTGTTGCCTTTGATTAGCTGGATAGTCATTTGTCTTCCTCCTTACCCTCTTTATCATTTTTTGGTTTGTTCTGGTCTTTTATACGGGATTTTCGGGGTATGTGAACTTCCACAGCCAATGGTTCGGGGCAGGTGTAGTAACAGTCCCCACAACCGGTGCATCCTTCTCCCTGATAAACTGCGTAATGGTAACCGCGTTCATTAATGTCTTCACTCATTTTAAGGACACCAGGACGGCAGGCGCGTATGCATCGTTCACATGCCTTACATTCCAGTTCATTGAAAACTGGATAGGGTTCTTTCTTGCGATTTGTCATAATTCATATCATCCTGTTAATCTTCAAATATCATCTTTAAATCTAATAATAACCTTAAAAAATCATGGAAATAAGATATAGGGATTAATAGAGAATCCAAGTATGATCATTACAATAAATATCAATTTTGATGTATTGACCTTGGATTCTACTGTTTTTCATCTTTTTCCCTGATTTCTACCCTGCGGATTTTTCCACTGATGGTCTTGGGTAGTTCATCCACAAATTCCACAACTCGGGGATATTTGTAGGGTGCAGTGACCTGTTTAACATGGTTTTGTATTTCCTTAGCCAGTTCAGGAGATGGTTCATAATCACCAGTCAGTACAATGGTGGCTTTTATAACCTGTCCCCTTACGGGATGAGGAACTCCGGTTATGGCGCATTCCAGGACTGAAGGGTTGGATATCACTGCGCTTTCCACTTCGAAAGGTCCTATACGGTATCCTGAACTTTTTATCATATCGTCGTTACGTCCCACGAACCAGAGGTAGCCATCTTCATCCTTCCAGGCGGTGTCCCCGGTGTGGTAAAATCCATCGTACCAGGCAGCTTCGGTTTTATTTTTTTCCTTGTAGTATCCGCGGAATAAGCCAGGGGGTTTTCCATCAGCGGTTTTTATTACTATTTCTCCTTCTTCACCCACATCACACTGATTACCCTCGTTATTCATGATTTGGATGTCGTATTCAGGGGCAGGTTTTCCCATGGACCCTGGGCGGGGTTTTATCCAGGGGAAGTTGGCTATACAGACCACACATTCTGTCTGGCCAAATCCTTCCCTTAACCGCAGGCCAGTGAATTCATGGAATTTATTGTAAACCTCAGGGTTCAGGGGTTCTCCAGCAGTTACAGCGTATTGCAGAGTTGAAAAGTCATACTGGGAGAGGTCTTCCTTTATTAAGAATCTGTAAATGGTGGGCGGTGCGCAGAAGGTGGTTACTCCATGATGGGATGCCTTATCCAGCATTTTTCCGGCGTCGAATCTTTCATAATCATATACAAACACTGCCGTACCTGCAATCCACTGGCCATATATCTGACCCCACATGGCCTTGGCCCATCCTGTATCCGCCACAGTGTAATGCAATCCATCATCCACCACGTTTTGCCAGTATTTGGCGGTTATTATATGGCCCAGGGGGTAAGTGTGATCATGCATGATCATCTTAGGCATACCCGTGGTTCCTGATGAGAAGTAAATCAGAGCTATATTCTCATTTTCAGCCCATTCATCACCTGTAGGGTACTTGAATTCAGGGGATGCCTTTTTGATCTCTTTCCGGAAGTTAAACCATCCCTCCCTATCTTCATCCCCCACCAGTGCCTTCACCAGGCCGGTGTCTCCCATTTCCGCGTGGGCCTCATCAAAGTACTCCGGCACTCTATCTTCAGCTATACACACCACCATTTTGATACCGGCGTTTTCTATACGGTACACAATATCCTTGGTTTTGAGCATGTGGGTGGCAGGGATGGTTATGGCACCTAATTTATGCAGGGCCAGGATACAGAACCAGAACTCAAAACGGCTTTTCAGGGTTAGCATCACCCTGTCTCCTTTTTTTATACCCTGCTGTGCGAAGAAGTTAGCTGCCCGGTCTGAGTATTCTTTCATATCTTTAAAGGTGAATATCCTGTGAGTATCATCATTGCACCACACCAGGGCAATTTTTTCAGGATACAAACGAGCATATTCATCCACCACATCATAGGCAAAGTTAAAGTTTTCAGGTATGTTTATACGAAAATTATCCTTAAAATCTCGATAAGACTCAAAATCCACCTGTGAAACGAATTTTTCAAGTAAAGATGACATTTTTTATCACCAGTTATTTAATAAAACTTTTATTTATCAATTTTTTAGATTCTCTGAATATATGTTGATTATTATCCATTTTCAGTATCATAATGGTTTTTAAAATTCCAATATCCCTTTTTACATTACAATTGCCAGGAATTTGGCTGGTTTATTTTCCAGGGCTTCCATGGCATGTTCATATGATGAATCGAAGAATATGGAATCTCCTTCATGGAGTATGATCTCATTATCGTGTATGTAAATTTTCAGGGTTCCATCCAGAATGTAATTGAACTCCTGTCCCGGATGAGTGTTGGTTGATGGCTTGTATTCCTCACCTTTAGGCTCAACAGTGACTATGAATGGTTCTGCCTTTTTGTGTATGAATTTTTCCGCCATGTTCTCATACTGGTACTGTTTTCTGCGACCTACTTCCACTCCTTTTCCATTTCTGGTTACGCTGAAAATGTGCATCCGGGTTTCTTCTCCAGTTAATAGTAAACCCATGTCCACTTCCATTTTATGGGCAATTTCAAAGAGAATGCTGGCAGGGATGTCTTTTTTCCCTGCTTCATATTCCTGGTAGGTTTCCAGGGGAATTTGCAGGTAATCCGCCATGTCCTGAATACTGATATCTGAGAGCTCTCGAAGTTCTGTTATTCTCAGCCCAATTTCCTTCATCTTCTCTTTCATAACTAAAACCTCACATTAGATGTGATTAAGCCTTTTTAATCAAGCCCTTGGCTAGTTTGCCAATGGTTTATAAAAACTAACAGGATTTTATTTTAATGTGTACAAGATAGTTGAATTTCTATCTCTTTTGATCCTATGCTCCACCTTATATCTATAATTTTACACCAATTTTATAATGATTGTTAATGACAATTTAATTTTGCTACTATAAATAAATTACCAATGACCCAGATAACCAGTTGGAAAAACTTCAAAAAAGGGAAAATAATCCCTTTAAAGGTTAAATTAACATGCCATGAATTCTAATTATTAAATAGACAGATATAATTACAGATGCAGATATAATTTCAGATGAATATTGAGGTTAATGGACGATAATATTAGATGGTAAAAATGATAAATGGGGGATGTGTAATGGAACTTAACATTAAAATTGTTAAACTGGAAGCACCAGATGACTGTAATCTTATTTTAGGACAAAGTCACTTCATCAAGACTGTGGAGGACCTTTACGAGGCCATAGTGAATACCGTGCCCCAGGCAGAGTTTGGTCTTGCATTTGGAGAGGCTTCAGGAGACTGTCTGGTGAGAACTGCTGGTAACAATGCAGATCTAGAGAAACTTGCCGGGGAAAAAATGCTGGAGATGGGTTGTGGTCACAGTTTCATGATCTTCCTTGGTAACGCATTCCCCCTAAATCTCACCCAACGAATCAAAGATGTACCTGAGGTGGTTAATCTTTTCTGCGCCACTGCCAATCCAGTTCAGGTCCTGATTGTTGAAACCGAACAGGGGAAGGGAATAATTGGAGTTGTTGATGGTTTCAAACCGCAATCTATTGAGACTGAAGAGGATGTGGCTGATAGGCAGAAATTCCTCAGGAATATAGGTTATAAATTATAACATAAACCCCCTAATTAGCTATTTTCATTATTTAATGCCTTAATTTTTTATTTATTTTTTTCATTTTTCTAAAAAAACTAATTTCTTTAAAAATAGTTCTTATCTAGATTTTCATCCTGAAGAGCCTAATCATGAGGAATTATCTCTCTTCCAAAAAATGATTATAAAATCCATGTGATATCTCAAAATTTATATCCCAGAAAAACCAATTATTATAGTGTATAAAACAGATTAGGGGGTTGAATTATGGCAAATATCGTATTTCATAGGGTTAGTGGGAGTAAAAAGAAAGATAAAACTATAGATGTGGATGATAGATACATATCACTCCAAAACAGAAGAGAGGGAGCCCTGGTTGTTAAATTCAGTGGTTCGGAAGATAAATTAATGGAAATACATGATTTTTTTGATACACTGGATGATATGGAAACTGTGCCTGTTGATATTGATAATACCGGACCAGTGGAATACTATTTCAGAGGGATCTCGCCCTTTAGTGATGATGTGGATGATGGCCTTCCCATTAAAAAGTTCAGCGTCACTTTACAACTGCGAAGAGAACTACTTTAAGGTTTCAAAAAACTCATTTAGGACCTTAAACCCCACTTAATAGTCTATTTAAGAGCTTATTTAGACCTTAAAATGCCATGTGAATCTTCAAAAAACTGCCTATTAACTAGAGATCACTTAAGCATTTCAGCGTGCTCACGGAATATGGCTGGTATCTCCTCAGGATGTTCAAATACATTGGTGCTGTCCATTTTTGACAGTTTTTCCACATGCTCTGCATCCTCACGAGTTATGGTCAACTCCAGATCTTTACCATTAGGGAGTTTAGTGGTTACAATACCCTCCCTAAAGTCGGTGGGCATGATGTAAAGTGGTGTGTTAGTTTTTTGACCCATTATGGCAGCGTTGGTGAGCAGGGTGTCTGCTATGCGCAGTGATATTTTAGCCACCGTGTTAGATGTTGCCGGAGCCACCAAAAGGAACGCATACCTTCCCAGCTGAATCTGTCCAGCCAGGAAGGGGGCATTGGAGTTGATCTCAGTCCAGGTCTTGTCAAATTTCGTCTCTAGAGTATTGGAGAGATTATAATATTTTAAAACCTGATCTCCTGCCTTGGAAATGAACACCCTTATGTCGAATTGTTTATGGTATTCATCCCTCATCTGTTGCATGATTTCCACGGTTTCCACCAGTTTTTCACCGCTTCCCGTAATCCCCCAGGCGATTTTTCTTTTTTTATTCATGATCTTATTATCTGTGCACCAATTCATAATTTATTTTTCGATTTTCGTATGATATTTTTGGTATGATACTTAACTGATATTGAAAGTCAACCCGGCATACATTGTAAGTTAACCATAAATATTAGATTAATCAAGGAATAAATCTAAACCAATAAATGAATCTACCATTCAATTAACCATAGAACACTACTTTAACCATAGAACAATAATCAATCATATCCATTCAAATGATTAAATACGAATTTAATAGACTCATAATCCATGGTGGTGTTTAACATCCAGAATAATGAAGTAACAAAAGGTAAATCACTTAAAAATTCTGATCCAAATAGTGAAAAAAGCGAAATACACCGTGGAAATGAAGAAGATGAAAAAATTAAAACTTGCTACACTTGTGGTAAAAAGTTTTATATGAATAAAGAGGACGGAAGCCGCTACCGTTATGGGAAATTTCCATTATGCGCTTATTGTGCGGAATTTTACGGTTTTTATTTTGATGATCCTGGACAAAAAAGAAGGGAAAAATAAGAAAGGGGGATAAGAGAAAGTTTTAGAAAAAAAATAAGTATATGATATATTAGTTTTTAAAAGCTAATTTAGTCTAAATACTACTATTAGTTTCCTAAATGCTTATTAACAAGGGATATGCCCCATTCTGCCATTTTAGTAGCATCATCAATGTTTTTAGCTTCTGCAAAGCATCTGAAGATTGGTTCTGTTCCTGAAGGTCGGATGATAAGCCATCCTTCTTCACGAAAGATTTTCACCCCATCAGTGGTGTCAATCTCATATTCCCGGGTGTCAACAGCGATTTTATCCATTATCTCCTGTTTACGTTCATCAGGACATTCCACTTTCATCTTCACTGACTGGTAGGTCGGTAGTTCCGCCACCAGCTTGGATAACGGTTTTTTTGTGAGGGCCATTGTTTCCACGATTTTGGCAGTGGACAGTGCAGCATCCCTACCCAAAACAAAGTCAGGGAAAATAAGACCTCCATTTTCTTCTCCACCAAATAATCCATCGCTCTCTTTAAGTTCCCGGGCTACCAAAAGGTCACCCACCCGAGTTGCCTTTACTGTTCCACCGTATTCTTCTGCTATATCGTAGATGGCAGTGGATGTGGCCACGGTGGTAACTATGAGTCCTCCCTGGTTTTCCTGCAGTAACTGTTTTTCAACCAGAGCGAAAGTTTTATCCCCCATTACAAAGCTTCCTTCTTCATCTATGCAGATGGTACGATCAGCATCCCCATCATGGGCGATTCCCAGATCAGCTCCAGTGGCTTTGACTGTTTTAATGAGTTCCTGGAGATTGTCCTCAGTTGGCTCCGGGTTTCTCCCAGGGAAGTGACCATCAGGCTGGCAGTTAAGGGTGGTGACTTCGCATCCCAGTTTGCGGAGAATGTAAGGTGTGGTGGAACAGGCAGCTCCACTACCACAATCTGCTATTACCTTGAGATTGGCTTTTTTAATGGCATCGTGATCCACCCGCTGTATCACTTCATCAATGTACTCATCAACCAGGCCCGGATTGGTGGTTACATCCCCAATCTCATCCCAGGCCACCCTGTCTGGGTTTTCGTTAAAGTACATGGCCTCGATCTCAAGTTCCATATCTTCAGCTATACCAATTCCATCTTCATCCACGAATTTGATCCCGTTGTACTGTGGAGGGTTGTGGGAGGCAGTGATGATCACCCCTCCATCGTAGTAGTTCCGAACTGCGTATTGGACTGCTGGTGTGGGCAGTATTCCCAGATCAACCACTTGACATCCTGATGAGAGGAGTCCAGATATCACAGCGTGTTTTATTAAGGGAGTGGATGTTCTAGGGTCTCCCCCAACAGCTACCCATCCCTTGACCAGTGTTCCGTATGCTGCAGCCAGTTTGGATGCAAATTCTGGTGTTAATACTTCATTGGCAATTCTTCTGACCCCAAATGTTCCGAATAACTTTTTCATTAAAAGCACTTCCTTAAAATTATCATTTAAACGCTTGATTTAATTTAAACTTGATTAGATTAACTAATCAATAATTTACAATTATATTTATGGTTAATACGTTCTGAAATGCTGTGATCTAAATACTATATCTAATCTGATAATGCTGGTATTTGATATCCATGATAATGGCTATATACTATCCTTGATAGTTTCGGTTATCTTGGGTACCTATTATTCAATCTGATAATGTTATCACTGCGTACTCGATCTAGTTATCTACCCGCCAGACTTTATAATCTTTGTTCTGGTAAACCAGGGTGAAATAACTGGGATGAATTAGTGGGGACTGTTCCACAAAGTATCTGATTTTATCCCTCTCAACATCTTCTTTAGTGAAATTTCCACTGTAGTAAAGGTTTCGATCAAGGACTTTAACCATACCTGGCTGGTAACCTCCAGTGGAAACTGGTTGCCTGGACACCGAGACAATCACCGGATCAAGGCCTTCAGTGAGTGACATCACCACTCCACTACCGTCACCATTATGAGCAAAACACTGGGCTAAGTCTCTTTGAGAGTCATTGACCAGTGGTTTTACAGATAAAGCATAGAATACTCCTGAACAGACTGCAGATATGATTAAAATAATAACTATAACTTTGTATATTCGGTCATAAACCGATTTTTTACCCTTAAAGGAGTGTATGTAATCCAATCCCAGTGCAGCCATAAGCACCACTGGAAAGACTGCGAAGTTCAATATACGATCTATGAGTATGGAAAATCCTAATAAATAGGCATTACTTAATATTAACAGGAATAATGTCCAGGAAATAATTAAAATCTCCTTACGGGATAATTTTTTATACCACCTTTCCAGATCATCCTTTTTTAAGCCCATAATCATGAAACTTACCCATAAAAGGGTGAATATCAGGGTAGGTGCTCCCATGGTCTTAACCAGGATGATAATGTACTGAACAGGTCCTTGAATAACAGCCCGGGGGTTGTGGAAAACGAAACCATACTGGATTAGCAGGGGAAACCACCAAAGAGCGGCTACTATAAGGGTGAATCCCAGGAATATCCCTAAAGACCTGTACTTGACTTTATCCTTTCGCAGTTTAAGGGCTAATGTGAAAAGTAGGACCACTCCTAACATTATTAATCCAGTTAGATTATGGGTTAGCATCATCAACCCACTAATAATACCTCCTAAAACAGCGAATTTATATCCATCTCCTTCCAGTGCACGGTAATAAAAGTATACTGCGAGGGGGAATAAAATTAAGGCCAGGGTTTCCGGTAAAGGTAGCATGGCCCGGGGGAATACTGAGGTGAAAAACAAAAAGAATCCGGCTAAGAGAGCGA
>Ga0074198_1000296_pt1 | contig 60936 bp, 60 predicted proteins | sample EPASupsiteSAE323_FD_64527 | JGI IMG/M metagenome (GOLD analysis project Ga0074198, IMG submission 64527) | Bioremediated contaminated groundwater from EPA Superfund site, New Mexico - Sample SAE3-23 | ecosystem: Environmental > Aquatic > Deep subsurface > Groundwater > Contaminated ... | reverse complement strand
AGGCATTCGATTCTGAAAAGATTCATCAGATAATCCATGAGGATTTGGATTCTCAATCAATGATTCCTATCCGTGACTGGCATGCCTCTTATGTTTCTGGAAAATATCGACAGACCATGGCCATCTCATTCGATGGAAAAACATATGGCCAACGGAATATGGCCGAAACAGTTTTTTCGATTTTGAAAAGATTGTTTGGTGAGACTATCTACTCTCGGTCTTACCGACAGCAAGTAAAAGAAATCAAGTTGAAATGTATCATTTTCTCCATCGATCGTTTCCTCAAAAACCAGCGGGTGTTCAATGTTCTATGAGGATTTCAACAGAGCCCCCATTTTTTATTGTTTCGGATCATTTCACAACCTTTTTTGCCCTTCGCCCAAATATCACCGCATGAGGATGTGTTGATGAACCGTACCTATTTTGGCGATACGCGGGATCTTTTCAAGTTCGATCTGGTCCGTCACCTCATGAAGGCACTGCCGGGCTTTGAAAGTTTTACGTTTGTACCTATGCTTACCGAGGGAGAGAGTAAGGCCGCCAGAAAAAAAAGTGCAACAAAAGATATGGAAAAAGCCTATAAAACCGGAAAAGCCGGCAGCCAGAACATCGATCTTTTATCTCATATGGAACGGCTTCAGGAAATCGATGACGATCTGGAATATTTCCGGCAGATCGAATCCTATTTCAAAAAGGAACGAATTATTATCGACATTATTCACCAGAAGGCATTTTCTCATACGCACCGTAAAAAATATTTTGATGACCTGTACGCAAAATTCCCAAAAAAAACCCTTATCTTCCTTGACCCGGATATCGGTCTTGAGGAAAGTACTCCTTCAGAAAAACACCTGCTCTTTGCTGAAGTCAAAAAGATTTACGATCATATGGACCCGGGTTCGGTCATGATGATCTACCAGCACTTTCCCCGGATCAAACATGACGGGTACATAAAAAACCGGTCAAACCAAATCCATGAACTGACCGGTACGATGCCCTGCACAATTACCGATAATGAAATAGTATTTTTCCTGCTGGCAAAAAATGAAAAACGGAAACAGCAGCTTCAGGACGTGCTGGAAATCTATGCAAACACCTATCCGATGCTTGATTCAATTCTGTGCGAGAATTAAAAACGGATCATATCCGGGATATGGGATCCCTATACCCGGATTTCATCTTTTGCGATATATTCAAGATCAAACTTGTAGAAATGGGTGAATCCACAATTTCGGCAGCGGATAGTAAAATGCCGGCACCCGATCGTCAGATCGTGCGGGCCGGTCACCTGACAGTGCCGGCACGTGGCATTTTCTATAAGTTCCCAGAGATCATAACAGCCGATTTTTGTGAACGTCCCGGGTTTGGTTACGTCCTCGATTCGCGGGATGAAAACCCTGGTTGCCCCACAGTTATCACACGCTACTTCAGCCTTGTAAGGAACAGCAGTAATGATCTGATCGGCAACCTGCCGGCAATGGTAGCAGTCCGTGCGATATTTCGTGAAGATGAACCGGTCGCTCATAAAAGATAGTGATCACTTCAGGGTTCATTAACCTGTTGACGTGAATTCCGGATGGGAAACATTAAACGGATCCGGACACGTTACATCTTTTGTAAACAATTACAATCGCCGGATGGATCGCGTCGCAGGAACCGTGAATGATATGAGTGATGCGAAGAGTGAGCATGGAGAAGCTCATATTACGACAAATTCTGTAGATGCTTCATCTCATTCCCACGTAATAATAGGGGAGCGCGGGCTGCATTGGCATGTCAGGATCCCGCTTGTTAAAAATTCCCTTCTCTGGCGCGAGTTATTACTATCCCTGGGTGTCCCACTCCTTGCAATAGCAATAATTATCCTGATTTTTGCGAAAAATGCGGATCCGGTTATGATCATACTCCTCTTTCTTGCCATCTTCATTTTTTTCATACTTACCGCATTTGTAATTCTTGAACATCTTTCCCGGTTGCTCGGTGGCGGCATCGAAGCATCATGTTACCTTAATGCATCGGGTGTCGGGTATGAAGCAGGGGAAGCTGCCCGCAGGATCCATGCAGGCACTATCGGGATCTCAATCTTATCCGGTATGGTTCACACTACCGGAACAAGCCTTGCTGCACTCTCTGCTTCAGAGAACTACATTGCCTGGCAGGATGTGAAACAGGTACGGATTTATCCCCACCCCCATGTCATTTACATCTGGGATAAGGAGAATATACGACCAATCGCACTTCACTGCCCCCGTGAAAAATTCGATGATGTGATAGATATTATCCGGAAATATGTTCCGGACAGGGCAATACAAACATAATACTCCGCAGGTTTTTACGATTTATCAGAATTATCCAATTTCCATGAACCAATCGAAAAAATATCCCCGGACATTAGAACAAGTTTAATTACCGGGGAGCAGTAATTTCTTCCTATGAAGAATTATCTCGGACTTCTCATACTGATTACTGCACTTGTGATCATTACCGGTTGTACCCAGCCAACACAGACAACCACAGTAACAACCGTGCCCACAACGGCGATTTCAACAGTTGAAGTAACAACCGTCGCGACAACCATGCCGACTCCGGAATCTACGACAATTCCCGTAACAACGGTTATCACTGAGGTTCCCCTGACAACAATAACGGTTGTCCAGACACCCCAGACCAAGATAACGACAATCCATATCCGGAACAACACATTCGTCCCAACTGAACTCATGGTCCTTCCCGGCACACAGATCACATGGGTAAATGATGATTCGCATGTGCATACGATCAAAGCAACCGGCAATGCAACCGGAATGTTCAATTCCGGGGAGATCATTACAGGAGCCGGATGGGGATACTCGTTTAGTGAAAAAGAGGGCAGGTTTGAGTTTACCGATCCCGGCTATCCCCAGATGACCGGAGTAATCATTGTCCAGAAAGGAGCTTCGGTTGTCGGAGCCCCCACCATGCAGACTCCCACATCCTGATTCATTCTTTTTTTTATCACATCAATCGGAAAATACACGGATAATTTTCATTACCGTAACTAGCGAGTATTCACCGTCCTCAGGTACCGATGGATACAATCAAAATAAAAAAGAAAAAATTTTCAGGACTGGTTTTAGTAGTCGCCCATGCCGGGCATTCCACCCATACCGCCCATTCCACCCATGCCGCCCGGAGGCATACCGCCACCTTCGGGCATCGGGCTCTTTGAAGAAGCAATGACATCGTCAATGCGGAGGATCATAACCGCTGCTTCTGCAGCAGAGGAAATCGCCTGGGTCTTGACCCGGAGGGGTTCAACGACACCGGCTGCCTTCATGTCGACTGCCTTGCCTTCGAAAACATTCAGGCCGAAGGTCTTCTTGCCCTTCTCGTGGGCTGCACGGATCTCGACAAGCATGTCGATGGGGTCGAGTCCTGCGTTTTCTGCAAGGGTCCTCGGGATGATCTCAAGGGCTGATGCAAACGCTTCGATGGCGAGCTGTGCCCGACCGCCAACGGTTGCACCGTATTCGCGGAGACGGAGCGAGAGTTCGGTCTCGGGTGCACCGCCACCGGCAACAACCTTCTTGTCTTCAACGACAACACCGACAACGCGGAGTGCGTCGTGGATTGCCCGCTCGAGCTCGTCAACAACGTGCTCAGTGCCACCCTTGACAATGATTGAGACTGCCTTGGGGTTCTTGCACTGCTCGACAAAGGTCATCTCTTCGCCACCGACCTTGCGCTCTTCGACAAGTCCGGCCTTTCCGAGCTCTTCCTTGCTGATTGCATCAATTGAGGAGACGAGGCTTGCACCGGTTGCACGGGCGAGCTTCTCCATGTCGCTCTTCTTAACACGGCGGGTTGCAAAGAGTCCTGCCTTTGCAAGGTAGTGCTGCGCGATATCATCAATACCCTTCTGGCAGAAGAGGACGTTTGCGCCACTCTTGACAATCTTGTCAACAATGCCCTTGACCATGCGCTCTTCCTCATCAAGGAATGCCTGGAGCTGGTCGGGAGAAGTGATATTGATCTCGGCATCGACTTCGGTCTTCTTGAACTCGACTGCTGCGTTGAGGAGAAGAATCTTGGCGTTCGTTACCTTCTTGGGCATTGAGGGGTGGACACGTTCCTTGTCGATGAGTACTCCCTCGACGATCTCGGAGTCCTCGATCGAGCCACCGGTCTTCTTCTCGACCTTGATGTTCTCGATATCAACGGTACCGTCATCGTCCGTAACCATGACGACTGCACGGACAACAAGGTCGCAGAGCTTATCCTTGGATGCCTCGGCGCCCTTGCCGGTCATTGCAGTGCCGGCAATGTTCTTTAAGAGAGCCTTGTCGGTTGGCTTGACATCGAATGCAATCTCTTTTAAGAGCTGCTGAGCCTTCTCAGCGGCCTGGCGGTAGCCGGCTGCAATAATGGTCGGGTGGACGTCCTGCTCAAGGAGGTCTTCTGCCTTCTTTAAGAGTTCCCCGGCAATGACAACTGCGGTAGTAGTCCCGTCGCCAACTTCGTCATCCTGGGTCTTTGCAACCTCGACCATCATCTTTGCGGCCGGGTGCTCGATGTCCATTTCCTTTAAAATGGTGACACCGTCGTTCGTGATAACTACGTCGCCGATTGTGTCGACGAGCATCTTGTCCATGCCTTTGGGACCGAGGGTGGTCCTGACTGCACTTGCCACTGCCTTTGCGGCGGTGATGTTCATACCCTGAGCGTCGCGGCCGCGGGTACGGGTGCTGCCTTCTTTGAGAATAAGAATCTGCTGTCCTCCAAGTTGCTGTGACATAAAAATCACCACTTTTAGCACTAAAATTGGTTTGTGGTTCTATATAAACGTTATTGAAAAATATCAGTCGCCAAGCATATCGAGCAGCTCGAAGCCGTCCTCTAGCCGCTGGAGCCGTTTCTCCCCGATTACCAGGGTCTTACCGATCTTTTTCTCCTTGTGGTAATCAGTGATGACACACATCGCGTGTTTCTTTGCGATCTGCGAGAGGTTGCCGATGAGAGCCGCCCGCTTGACCACTTTCTGGGCCGGGCCATAACCGGTCAGGATCGTGTGCTTCTCGAAGGTGAGAAGAGCCTGGAAAGGAGCCCCATGAAGGGTATGAAGCTTCACCCCGATCTGCTCCAGGAACCCGATAGGGATATGCAGGTTCCCGGTCTCCTGCTGGGATTCAGATGCCATGGCCTTGGGTGGTCCGTGCCTGACGATATCGATCGATTCAACAACCCCGGTATCGAAGTACTCCTCAATACGGATCGCGACATCGAGCGTCGTGCCCATCCCTCCCTCATATTTACTGATGGTCCGGCGCGAAACCCCGAGCACCTGGCCGAGATCTCCCAGTGACATGTTCCGTTTTTCCCGGAGATCCCTCAGGGCATCGCCGTTGATGTTGACATACAGGCCGCCGGGCGAGGCGTAGACCAGCGGGGGAATCTTCTCGACAAAATAATCATAGAGCGTCGCAGGACTGATCGCATAGATACCATATCGCACATAAACTGCCCCGCGCTCCAGTTCCGCATCCCGGGCGCGCTCTCCAACAATAAGAGGGACTCCGCCAAGAAGTCGCGAGATCACGTCAAGATCAAAGGCAACCTCTTCACTCACGCTGTCGATATGAGAGACTACCTTGATGACAAGGAGCGTCCCGTCGTTGCGGGCGATGAGGTCGAAACTCCGCGGGCGGATCGAAAACCGCTCGGAGACATCGAAGCCTGCTGTGATCATAACACTGGTGACCAGCTGGAGCTGGCGGTCCTGGGACATGTAATTACAAATGGATGGAGCGTGCCCATATATTAATATAGACATGCTGATCGGTATTGATGACACGGACTCCCCGCAGGGTATGTGCACAACCTACCTCGGGGCGGTTCTGGCCCGCCGTTTAATCAGGGAACATATGCGGGTCTTTGAAGCCCGGCTCGTCCGGCTCAACCCGAACGTGACATATAAAACCCGGGGGAATGCAGCCATAGCGATCCTTGCTGAGGGGAATGCGGACAGGGCGTTTAAAATTGCATGCGCGACTGTGGAGGATCTTGCCGATTTTTCATGTGAAAATACAAACCCCGGTGTGGTCGTAACAGAAAACGCGATCAATCCCGCATTCTATGAAAAAGCAGTGAAAGATTTCTGCGAAATTGATGAGGCTGTCTCGGTGCTGGAATCGGCCGGCGCCCGGTACCGGGGCTACAAGAACCGGCGGGGCCTGATCGGTGCAACTGCAGCGGTTGCGAGCCGGTTCGAAGACCAGACATCAGAGATCCTTGTGTACCGCAAACCGGAACGCTGGGGTTCTTCCCGTGAGGTGGACCGGGCAAGCCTGTTTGCATCCGAGACCGCAACGTTCCCGCATACATGGGACACGGTAGATCATGAGAACGATGTCGTGGTCTGTGTCCCGCACACACCTGACCCGGTGCTGTTTGGTATCCGGGGGACTAACCCTAAATGGGTGATGATGGCACGGTCGATAGTTGAGTCAGAGACCCCCGGTCTCGAACAGATCTGGGTGACAAACCAGGGAACGGATGCCCATCTTCTTGCTGGAACCATCGGACAGCTCCGGGAAGGGCTCTCATACCGGGTCCAGGGGATTGTAGACGAAAATCCGGCAACAGGAACCGGCGGGCACGTATCATTTCTGATCCAGGATGGCAACACACACGTCCGGTGCATGGCCTACGAACCGACAAAGAATTTCCGGAATATTGTAAGGGAACTCGTGCCAGGCGATGAGGTGATCGTATGCGGGAGCTTTAAGAAGGGGAGCATAAACCTGGAAAAAATAAAGATCCTCGCTCTTGCAAAAACCCAATCGACACGCCCCCCGCTCTGCACTGCGTGTAACAAGCGGATGACAAGCGACGGAAAAGACAAGGGCTGGAAGTGCAAAAAATGCGGCGCCCGGGCGGATGGACCGGATGTGCAGGAAATCCCCCGCACGCTTGAACCCGGCTGGTATGAAGTACCCCCTACGGCTAGAAGGCATTTAGCAAAACCTTTGTGCCGGGGTGAGCCGGAATACTGATCCCGTAATTATACGAATAATCAAAGCCCGGAAAAAATCCGGATCTTCCCTCAAGGATTACCTCAGGAAAAATAAGCCCGTATTGGGCCCCGTTTCCATTACCAGTATCCGGAAAACCCCCATAAGGGCCCGGATTGGATCTCTACTGGAAAATCCCACTGTAATTGCCCCGTTTGGAAAAATAACGGTGGAAACGATGTCGTCTTTTGGCTGAAAACAGTCTTGCAGCAGCCTCTTTTTTTGGACCCTGATTCAGGCCATGGTTCCCGAAATTTGCCTCCAAAAACGCGATATGGACTTCATATATTATTGACTTCTATAAAAATATCGGAAAATCCGGTTTTCACCGTTCCACCAGGGCAACCTCTTCTTTGGTAAGCCCGTATAATTCACAGACCAGCAAATCGATCCGGCCATCCGTTATTTTGATCGTTTCCTGCACCCGCGATCGTTCCGGATCAGAATCCAGGCCGGAAACATGCCGTTCCAGCTCAAGCCTCCGCTTCACGAGGCCGGCCATCTGCCGGTGCCGTGCTTCATCGGCCGGGTCGTCAGGGTCCGGAACATAGATCGGGAGATCATGGAGATCTTCCCAGGTGTATGACGCCCGAACGGTGCCGGATGAGTGGCGCATCGATTGGAAAACATAGTTCATCAGCCGGCTGTTCAGTAAGCCGAGAAGGTACAGGTTTGAGGAGTGGAAAAAGCCGGTCGCAGGATCCGGGATTGCCCGGCCTTCATCATACGAGAATGCCAGATTCTCAAAATGGTTCCGGAAGAAAATTTTCCGGTGCTTTTCCAAAAAAAGATCCGGATCGCACGGGGTCTCCCACCAGAGATCATCAGGTCCGGCCTGGCTTTTTTCTGGATCTGCTACGTTTTTCAGCCACCGTGCAAGAGAGGGAACATTCCGCCTGAACCAGCGCCAGGGGTGGGACGCAGCGGCCGGGTGCTGGCGCGTCCATCCCTGAGGGACAACCACAAGGAACCGGTTTTGCACAGAGATTGCGTACCGCACAAGTGCCTGCCCGGCAATGACCGGGCGGATGAACCTTTTGCATCGCGGATCTTCGTTGATCATCTGCTGCCGGGTTGCAGCGTCAATCATAAAGGGTGAATCACGAGCGGCAGCACATCCCTCATGCACCGGTCCCATTACGATCTCTCCAAGGGGGGTTCCCCGGCTCCTGATTTTCTGCAGGAGATCTTCCCTGCGGGTGTCGCGGAGCGTCCAGCCACTCTCAACCGGTCCGGACAGATCCACCGGAAACCGCTGCACCCGTACAGCCTCCGCGAGATTTCCCGGTTGGGCCGGATCAACAAGAGCAGCGTACATGACATGCGATGCGGGCATGTGGGAGAGCCGGACAATACAGAGACCCGGCGATGACCGGTCTTCCCCCCGGCTGGAAAAGTCCACGATCTCTTCCGGCTGTTCCGATTTTAAGAATGCACGAAGTGATGAACCGGCCTGTGACCGGAGGAACCGGTCACTCATGACAGAGCCCAGAGCCCCGCCCCTGCGCAGGCACCGGACCCCGCACTCAATGAAAAATGCAGATCGATCCGCATGCGGGTGATAGGTTACATAATGCCGCTGGAGATACTGCTGGATCCATTCCCGGGGTTCGGGAGGGCCTCCGGGGCAACTGACGATCACGGCATCGAACCCCCCGGCCAACGAAATCTCCGGGAAATTTTCGCTCCATAAAAAAGGGTTGAGAGAATGCCGCTCACGGGGAGAACAAAACGCCCACGATTCATCGTCCACGATATCCGGTCCGATCAGGGCATTCCCGCACCGGATATTAGGGGCAAGAGCATGGAGCAGATCCGGCATGATCTCAAAAAACCCGGAATCTGGCATTCCCACACTCGTTTGTTCACATTCAAAAAGCCGGAAGATGAGGAACATTTTTGTAATGGCAACAGCGTTCCGGTCGATATCGACACCATGCAATGATTGCCGGAGAATCTCGCACCGTTCATCGGACGTGAGCAGGTTTCCACCGTACCGGGTGATAAGGTACTGGTACGCAACAAGAAGTGGAAGACCGGTTCCGCAGGCAGGATCAAGAATCCGTACCGGCAAAATTTCGCGGCGCGATCGCCCGGCAATGGCTGCATCCAGCGTTTTCTGTACCATGTACTCAATCATGGAAATCATGGGATCCGGAACGCTGCTGGAAAGGACCGTATCATGGGTATCGACAATTGTTGCCTGGTGGGCAGCAGATCGCCGGACCGTCTGTTTAAGGTACTGTGAGAGAACCTGTGCAACCGTCACGGTCGTCATGATGCTGAAATCATATGGCCGGTCCGGCTCGTTAAGCCGTGCCAGCATCGATTCGATAACCGGTGGATCAATTACCAGATCGATAAGCAACGCATCAGCGCCTGCCTGTGGCATACCGGAATGCGACCATGGATCGCAGTCACCAGGAAAAATTTTGAGAAATTTCCGGTATTGATCATCCGCAGAATGAATTTCCTGCAAAAAATCCTGCACTATCAATCCACGGTCTTCTGCAATCCGCAGGATGAGCAAACGACCGATGATCCGGTTGACTGCGGTTGCGATTGCCTCGCTGCGCAGGGCCAGGTTGTTCCGGGCAATACTCCGGGCAAGCTGCTCGCGCCAGCGGCTGAGATCGTGGAGAAGGGCAATCGCCATGAGATCAGGATGCAGGGGGAACACCTGATCAGGAACAGGATCAAAGCCGGGGGGCATTGGCAGAAAGGTTCGTTTGTCAGGTGGATAAGTATGCTGGAAACAGAGTATCGGATCTGGGTTTGACCCGAATCCCGGTCCCGGTTAAAACCCGATCCCAATTTCACCACTGCATTCGGCAGAAGGCACTTTATCCCTGATTGCCAGCATCAGCACAATCCCGATGATCTCCAGCACCATGCAGAACATGAAGGTGGCATCGAACGCACCCGCAAGTTCTGAGGATGAGATCGAATGGGCGGAATACTCTGCAAGCTTTGGCCCGGCTGCTATGGTTGCAACAAGCATAACCGTTGCAACACCAAGCGATGACCCGAGATTTGTCATCACCTTGACAAGGCCGCTCGTAGACCCACGATCCTTGACCGGGCATTCCCCCATGACCGCGCTGTTCAATGGCGAAAATGCAACACCAGTACCTGCCCCAAGAAGAAGAAGGTAGATGCAGATATGCCCTATGCTCGTGTGCGCTGATATGGTCGATAGAAAGAATAACGCGATTGTACAGAGCACAAAACCGGTAATGATCGGTTTTTTTGTTCCGATTACATCCGAGATCTTCCCGGCAATAGGGGCGGTGACGATCATGCCAACGGGGAGCGCGAGCAGGATAGTCCCCGCGTTGTCGATCGGGATCTTTTTGACAATCTCAAGATAGAACGGCATGATCACCATAACACCGCTCATTGCCATCTGGATGAGCAGGACACACACGTTCTGGAGAGAATACGCACGGCCGGAAAAAAGGGCGATATTGACAAGGGGTTCCCTGGCGCGACGTTCCTGGAGATAGAACAGGATCCAGAAAATCACGGAGATTACAAGTGCGGCGATTCCCATCACCGGATCCGTACCCTGGAGCGTGGTCAGGCCAACGATGAGGGTCCCAAGCGCTACAAACACAAGAACAATGCCCCCGTTATCCATCTTTGCCGAGGGGGTAACCGGGTCGAGACGCGGGATCACGTGCATGCCAAGCAGGATCGCAATGATCCCGACCGGGAGATTAACAAAGAAGATGTATTGCCATGAAAACACACTGGTCAAAAATCCGCCGACAACCGGCCCGAGCGCTGCACCGAGCATCGTGAACATGGCGACAATGCCAAGCGCCTGCCCCCGCAGGGATGCGGACAGGTAGGAGGTGACCATGACTGCCCCCAAAGCGGAGATAACAGCCCCACCAACGGCCTGGATCATACGGGAAAGAATGAGTAGGTCAAGGGAGAAGGAGAGGCCGCAGAGAAGTGAGCCGGTGGTAAATAACGCAAAACCACCAAGGAAGATATTCCGGTATCCCTTCATATCCCCAAGACGCGATGCCGGGAGGAGAAGACAGACGAGGATGATCAGGTACGCATTGAGCACCCACGATACCGCCACCGTAGACACATCAAAGGATTTTGCAATCGAGGGGAGGGCGATATTAACAATGGTCGCATCGAGGCCGGCCATGAACGAGCCGAGCGCTACGACAATGACGATCAGGAGATCTTTTGGGGACATTTTCTGGCTGGAACCACCATCGGGCATGCGGATCAGAACCTCTGATGAGAAATTGTTGCTTTTTGATATGAACTCTTCCAACCAAAATCCAGGTTGCAGAGGAGATTTAACGGGAGTAAAAATCCTGCAAACGGTTTTTAACAAATCCGGTGTAATTACCTCAACGAGAAGAACCGGATCCCTGGTGTCATCCTATGCAGACCATTACCGAAAAACCAAAAACCTGCGCTTCAGTAGCATTCAGAACCCTTGCCCACCTGTACGACCCGGATGATCCCTCCCCGGAAAACATCCGGCTCCTGACCGATAATGCAGAGTCCCGTATCTTCAATGAGGTACTCAACATCCCAAAAGGCCACCCGTCACCCATTTTTCACCGGATCAGGATCCAGCTCCCGGCTTCCGATCTCATACCGGGACGGGCAGACGCAATTGTCTCGGCTATCCGGGCCCATTTCCGTACACGGGCAGACGAGATCCGGCGCGATATGAAACTGACCGTCCGTGTCGGCCTGCGGGAAATCCGGCTGACCCTTGCAGTCTGCATTCCATCCTTCATCGGGATCGCCCTCTGCGCACAATACAAGGGCGACCCTTTTGTTGAGGTTACAGAGAATGTGCTCGTCATCTTCTGCTGGGTGACGATATGGCAGCCGTTCCAGTCACTCGTTTTCGATCGATGGACACTTGCCGAGAAGGCAAACGTATACCGGAAGATCGCAGGGATGGAGATTACGGTCGAGCCGGCACTCAGTGATTAATCCGTCGTAAATATTCACGGTCCTGTCGCATTGTTACAGGTACCCTTCAACACCCGGGACCGACCCTATTTTTCATTTTTCCATTCCCCCATGCTCATGCAACCGGGTCAGGATGAGCGCCTTATACTCTTCAAATTCCTCTTTTTCTATCAGACCGCGATCTTTCAAGTCCCCCATCCGTTCAAGCAGTAAAACCCACGATTCTGAGTCATTGATCTCATGCGACGGATGTGTCTTCTGCCGTTCCTCGATAAAGCCGGCTGCAAGAATTGCAGACGGGAGAGCAAGGAGCAGGATGCCCCCGATTGTAACCAGCCCGGCAATGGTCTGACCGAGGGGTGTGATGGGATAGATGTCACCATATCCCACCGTTGTCACGGTCATGACTGCCCACCACATCGATGCCGGGATACTGGAAAACTTATCCGGCTGGGCCGCATTTTCGACCAGATACATGATGGTCGCTGAGAACAGGATCTCGAAAACGAGGAAAATGACAAGGATTGAGATGATCTCGCGCTTTTTGGAAATGACACGCCGCAGGAGCCTGAATGCCTCGGAGTTGCGGACATACCGTACCAGCTTGAAGACCGAGAGGAGACGGATGATATGGAGTTCGGCATAGTCCAGCGGGAATATATAGGGAAATATGATGGGGATGATCGAGATAAAATCGATGACCATGTAGAACTGGGTTGCATAACGGAGCCGGTCCATCACCATCCCCTTCAGGGAAGGGTTATGGGTGCATGACCAGAGGCGCAGGACGTATTCAACAGTAAAAATGGAAATACAGATCGTGATTAAGGAAAAAAGCTGGTTCCTGACCTGGATCTGAAGTTCGGGCAGGGTAAAGAGGACCACTGCAGCAGTGTTGGTCAGGATGACGATGGCGAGGAATGCCTGGATTACAAAGGCAGCGCGATCATGGGATGGTTCTCCTTCGAGAATCTCATGGACCCGGGTTTTTGCCCGATCATAGAGAGAGAGGACGAGGGCTTCTTCCTTCATTTGTGGCGCCGGACTTTCTGGCATTATTGCACCGTTCCGGCTGGTTTTTTCTTTTTTATCAGACGACTGAAAACCGGCTTCTGGTTCTCAATCACCACCAATCCCGTTCTCACTTTCACATACCCCGGCATGAGGATGTTACCCAGTACCCTGATGGATTTCCCGTATCTTAAACTTCTGGATTCAACCTGAACAATACAGGATAAACCAGGGAGGTGATCAGCCGTATCACCGGTACCTGCACAATAATTAGTGTACACCTGAAGCACAGTTATCTCATCAGCACACCAATATTCCTGCACAAAGCGGGGGTATGATGACACACCAATGCGATGAACCGGTCACCCAGATGCACGTCCGGCAGAAGATGACCGTCAATGAACTGGTCGCCGCGATGGGGAAGGCGGGAGCCTATAACGGCGGAGCGCTGTCCCGGGCTGCCGATATCTATGAGAAGATGCTCCGGGATGAGGAAACGACAAAATTTTTCGGTCTTGCCGGTGCGATGGTACCTGCGGGAATGGGAGGAATTGTCTCGGATCTCCTGCGGGACGGCCATATTGACGTGCTGGTCTCGACGGGGGCCAACCTGACACACGATATTATCGAGGCAATCGGGTGCCGGCATTTCCACGGGACAGCATTCTGTAACGACATCGAACTCCGGCACGATGAGATCAACCGGATCTACGATGTCTATCTCCCGAACGAGGCTTTCGAGCATTTCGAGGAATTCATGCAGGACGTGTTCGGAAAACTCGAGCCGGACAGTACGATCTCCATCTCCGGTCTCCTTTCCCACATCGGGAAAAATCTCAAATCCGGTATCCTCCACATGGCAGCACACAAGGGGGTGCCGGTCTACTGCCCGGCCGTGCAGGATTCGATGGTCGGCCTCCAGTACTGGCTTTTCTCGCAAACAAATAAGGTGACCGTCGATGCATTTGCCGATATGCCGGCACTCATGGACCGGTGCTTCTCGGTCAAGAAGGCAGGTGCTCTCCTTGTCGGGGGCGGCGTCCCGAAAAACTTCATCCTCCAGAGCATGCTGATGACCCCGAACGGTTTCGATTACGCGGTCCAGCTGACCGGTGACCGGCCGGATCTTGGGGGACTTTCGGGTGCAACGCTTGATGAAGCACGGTCGTGGGGTAAGATTACCGAAGAGGCACAGGCAGTCACCGTTTACGCGGATGCCACGATCGCGCTCCCCATGCTTGTAGCAGCCGTCATGGAGCGGTTGTCCCATGACTGACCTGATCCTTGCACTGGATGTAACTGACCGTAAACAGGCGATCTCGATTGCAAAGGCATGTGCCCCCCATGTCGATGCAATCAAACTCGGCTACCCGCTCGTCCTCTCATGCGGTCTTTCCATAGCAACCGAGATCGCCTGCGAGGGTCTGCCCCTGATTGCGGATTTCAAGGTCGCCGATATCCCGAATACCAACCAGCTGATCGCAGAGCAGGTCTTCCTTGCCGGATTCTCCGCGATCATCTGCCACGGGTTTCCCGGGCAGGATACCGTACAGGCCTGTGTTGAAACTGCCCATGCAAACGATGGAGAATGCTACGTGGTTGCCGAGATGAGTCATCCCGGAGCAACCCGGTTCTTCCATGGCGGGATCGCAGAGCAGATTGCCCGTATGGCCGCAGACTCCGGTGCCGATGGCATCATCGCCCCGGCCACCCGGCCGGAGCGGGTCAAAGTCCTAAGGGAGATCATCGGCAACCGGAAGATCTATTCCCCCGGGGTCGGAGCACAGGGTGGAGATGCACATGCCGTCGCTGCAATCGTTGATGGCATCATTGTCGGCCGCGCGATCTATGAGGCAAAAGACCCGGCCGCCGCCGCACAGGGCTTCGCGCAGCTCCGCAGCCGGTAATATTTATAAACTCCCTTTAAAAACCACCTGTTTTTTGAGTCGGGATATGCATATGCGCGCTTTATAGTGCGTGAAATCGCGGTTTGGTGAACCAACAGGTTCTAAATATTTATTAATGACTTCTGCGATGTAGTAGTATGGATTGGACCGCAGAACAACGCACACTGGCACAAAAATATCAGAAACTCGAGGATATCCCGGAAAACGAGCGGAAATTCAAGTGCCACACCTGCCACCTCATCGTGGAGGAAAATCCCTGTCCGAACTGCGGCGAGACGCACCTTGAAGTGATGTGCCCGCTCGATCACTGCCACTGTTCCCACGAGATCATATCGGGAATAGAATACTGTCCCCTCTGCGGCAAACCGGTCTGCCCCGAATGCGGTTCCCACGATGTCACGCAGATCAGCCGGGTAACCGGCTACCTGCAGGACGTATCCGGCTGGAACGCCGGCAAGCAGCAGGAGCTCAAGGACCGTACGCGTTATTCGGTTGCATGAGATACTGGATCGATACCAATACTCTTTTTGTCCGCGGATCCTTCCGGGCTGCAAGTACCGGGATAAACGGCGGGATCCGGTCAGTTTCAACGCTCTTTAACCACACTGTTCCAAAAGACTGGGCAGATAACGACCCCGGCCGGGAACTCGAACACATTGCGGCGGCAGCAGGAACCGGCCCGGATTTTTTCGGCCTGCTTACTGCAGTACCCATGGACAATCTCTGCGTTCTCCAGTTCGATTTTGTAACCGTATTTATCACAGCCGGAATCCGGGAAGAATCCCCGGACGGACCCGGGACAATCAATATTATCGTTTACAGCAGTCGGGGCCTCACCGACTCGGCACTGCTCGAAGCGGTTATGGTCGCAACCGAGGCCAAAGCTGAAGCACTGTTCGGCATGGGCCGGACCGTAACCGGGACTCCGACCGATGCTGTTATCGCTGCATGTAATACTGCAAGTGAGACTAAGGAGACCTATGCCGGACGGATAACTGACACGGGCAACCGGATCCGGGCTGCCGTGCTTCAGGGAATTCCCCACGCGCTCACGCGTTATGAGGAAGGCAGTATCCATAACCATACAGCATTTTTCATATTCAGCCGGTTCAAAGGCGAGCACTGGGTAGAATGGACACCCGACAACTGCCCGTATTATCCCTGCCACTTCCCCGGCCAGCGCTGCGATTTCTGCTACTGCCCGTTCTATCCCTGTGGAAACGAGCAGCTCGGCCAGTGGTCGGAGAGCACAAATGGCAGCAAAGTCTGGAACTGCAGTGGGTGTACGCTGCTCCACGAACCGGAGATTGCAGATTACTTAAACAAATACCCGGAAGCATCGCTCTCGGAGCTCGTGAAGATAAAATCAGATAAAAAGGACAGGAAATAAAAAATTGCCGACCATCACAAGGGCCGGGTCCTGAATTCTTACTCCTTGATGCCGAGTGCACTGAGAAGTTCCGGCAGCGGAATACCGTGGGCTTCTGCTGCCTGGCGGATGGTCTCACCACGGGCAATTGCACAGCCGACACAACCCATGCCGAACTTGAAGAGTGCCTCGGTTGCCTCGGGTTTTGCCTTGAGGAGTTCATAGATTGTGCTGTCTGCAGTAATATCAGTCATAGTATTTCTAAGTCAACTTCTCGTCACATAAACCTGACCATATAGGTGGCAGGAAAAAAGGGATGATGACCGGCGACAAAGGAATCAAGTCGGCACTTTCACATTGCATGGTTACAATATATAGAGTGGTTAAAATCGGATTCATAGCTGGAGATGTACGAGAATGGATTTTTCCGAAGCAGCAGACAGAATCTCCCGAAAGTTTTCAAAAAGCGGACATGAGATCGATCAGAAGAAGATCGAGGGCAAGCTGCGCCGGCTCATCGATGAGTTCGGCGTCCAGCCAGCCGAGGCAGAGCGCAGCGTGACCAATGAACTTGCAAAAGAGTTCAATATCCCGATGGGAGGCCCCGGCAGCAGCGGGGGAAAGGGCAGTGGAACTGAATCAAAAAAGATTGCCGAAGTGCTCCCGGAAGAGTGGGTGACAATCGAGGGAAAGGTTGTCGCACTCTCCGCACCCGCATCGCCATCCATTGCCCAGAGCGGGATCATCGCCGACGATTCCGGCGGGATACGGTTCGTGGCATGGGCAAAATCCAATGCCCCGAAGATGGCAGAAGGATCGTGGTACCGGATCGAGTCGGCCGTGGTCGACGAGTTCAAGGGCGTCGCGAATATCAAGATCCACTCCGGCACAACGGTTACAGAACTTGGTACCGACGGGGCACTCATCCCCACAGCCGCCCCGATCAAGGACCTGCATCCCGGCATCGGCAGTGTGCGGGCAAAAGTGGTCCAGGAATGGGATGCAACACATGAACGCATGCTCCAGTCCGGGCTTCTTGGAGACGAGACCGGGACAATCAAGTTCGTTATCTGGAAAGAACCGGGAAAAGAACAACTCGTTCCCGGATCGGTGTACAATATCTTTTATGCACAGGTCGATGAGTTCAACGGCAGGCTCTCGCTCAACCTGAACAGCGCGACCATTATGCAGGAGGACGGCGACATCGCGGTAAACGGAGGCGAAGCCACGGTCCGGGGATCTATTGTGCATATCGCACCCGGGTCCGGGATCATCAAGCGCTGTCCGGTGGAGGGGTGCAACCGTGCTCTTTCCCGGCAGAATTACTGCCCGGTCCATGAGATCCAGCCAAAATTCATCTACGATCTCCGGATCAAGGGCTGGCTCGATGACGGCGAGAAGACGCACAGCATCCTGCTCCAGCGCGATGTGGTCGAAAACCTGACCGGCATCTCCCTTGCTGACGCACAGGAAATCGCCGAGAACAACCCGCTCGGGATGGACGAAGTCTTCCTGCGGATGCGGGATGCGATCCTTGGCAGGTATGTCACCTGCAGCGGCCGGGAGATCGATAACCGCCTGCTGGTCAACAAGTGCGAACGTCTTGTATTCGACAGCAGCGAACATACCAGTCTCTTGAACCGGGCCGGGGGTGCATCATGAGCATGCCGGCGCGGGACATGGGACGCAAGGAGGGCTCGTTCGAGCGTGAACCGGCAAGGCGGGTCTTTGCCGGGGAACTCCGGGAATGCCGGTACCAGTTCAAAGACGGAGAGGACGAGAAGAGCCCCACATATGTTCTCCTGCCGAGCGGGGAACGGTCCAACCGGATCTTCCTGGTCGGGACACTGACCGAGAAGCAGCGGCAGGGCGAGCAGAACATTTTTTACCGGGGCCGCGTGGTCGACCCGACCGGCACATTCTTTGTAATGGCAGGAAGTTACCAGCCCGAGGCGATGCAGCAGCTTGCCAAGATAGAAACACCTGCATTTGTCGCCGTTATCGGAAAACCCAACCTGTACCAGAAACCCGACGGGGCATACCTTGTCACGGTCCGGGTCGAGTCGATCACGGTCGTAGATCGCGAAACACGGGACCTCTGGGTGCTCGATGCGGCAGCACGAACACTCGACCGGGTCGATGCGATGGCAGCCGGGACTTCACCGGATGTGATCAAGGCAAAGGAACAGTACCCCACTATCGATCCGTCCGTCTTTAAGAAAATGGCCTACGAAGCGCTGGCACAGATCAAGATATAATCTCTTTTTATGTGTGATCACCCTTCACCCAAGTCCTCCGCCCGGGGCACACCCGGGCCGGAACGCCAGTCCCTTGCAACCGGCTTCCGGGAAGTGGACCGTTCGGGAGATACCGATGCCTGCCACCGGTGTCTTGACCTGATTACCGGCATCCCGTTCTTCCACGATATCAAAGAAGAAACGTTCCGGATTATTGCCAGAACCAACCCTGGGCGGGTGCTTGATGCCGGCTGCGGGGCAGGAACCGACCTTGCCACCCTTGCATCCCGGCTCCCACCATGTTGCAATTTCACCGGTATTGATGCCAGCGAATCGCTGCTTGCCCTTGCAACCGGACGGACAATGCCATTCAGGGACCGGGTTTCTCTTGTAAAGGGTGACCTTATACAGATTCCAGTCAGGGATGAGCAATTCGATGCGTGCAGGATCGACCGGGTACTCCAGCACCTTCACGAACCAGAGGGGGTAATCCGGGAACTCGTCCGGGTCATCAAACCCGGGGGAGTACTCATCGCCTTCGACAATGACTGGAACACGTTATCACTCAGTCTTGACAATCAGGGCACCGCAGGCAGGATCCGCCGGACATGGCTCGAAAGTTTTGCTTCTGGCCGTATCGGGAGGGACCTTCCCGGGATATTCCGGGAATCCGGGCTTGTGGATATTCATACGGAACCCCGCACCCTCACCCTTACGGATCTTCCGGTTGCGGAACAGGTTTTTGACCTTCCCCACCTGCTTGACCGGATGGAACAGGCCGGGATCCTGACGCCGGGAGGGGTTTTGGGAGTGTGGGATGAACTCCATTGCCGTGCAGACGAAGGACGGTTTACTTCCGGATATACCGGGTTCATCGTGTGGGGAATGAAGCCGGAATAAATGTGGCAGGAAAATCCTTATCATCCCCATAGACTATCACTCTCTGATCCCAATGAAGCAGAAGGAATTGAGTGGATTAATCAAAGACCTTGACACCAAAGTGCTCAAGGAAGAAGCAAAAAAACTGGGACTGAAACCCGGGCGTTGTCCCACAAAGATGACCATCGCGAAGATGCTGCCGGAAGAAACGCTGAAAAAACTTGTAAAAAAATAGATCCGATTAATCGGGGTTACTTGTTCTTTTCGGCTTCCCACCGATCAAGAACTTCCTGGCCTTCAACAAATACGAGGCCGTGCTTTCGTGCATACAGCTTCGCATCCGCTTTTGAGAGGGCATAGCCGGACTCATCGTCAAGCATCTCACAGATCGTAATCGACGGGGTGACCCCTGCCATTGCTGCCATTGCAACCGAGAGCTCGGTCTGGCCTCTCCGCTGGTCAAGGAGCCCGTCCGCTGCCCGCAGTAGTGCCATATGACCCGGTGTCCGGAAGGTCTCATGGAAATTTACGCCCCCGCCATTGAGCGCACGCTTTACCTGCTCGGCTATCGCGTTCACAGTGAGCGAACGGTCACGATCCGTGATACCGGTAAATGTATTCCGGTGGTTTACCCAGAGCGAGAATGAAGAATGGTTCTTCCGGTCGTACGGGATGTCACCTTCCCGTTCAGCAACGGCAATCGCCCGGAGGGCATCGCTTGCAAACGGAAGGCCGAGGCGCTGTGCCGCAACCGGGTGGACCGCCGTACAGATCAGGCCGCCGCCATCCTTGCGCATCCGGACAATATCCCTGGGGGTTACCGCATCGGACCGGATCGCAAAATCCGTCTCACCTTCACGGTCATCGAAATCATACAGGAGAATAAATTTCCCGTCGCGGAGTGCCTGTAGTGCATCGTCAATCATATACAATCTCCCGGGTTCCACCCTGTGCAGTAACTGTATCGGATAGAGGTATCCTGCAATCTCCATAGTGGGAAACAACGGAAGAATCTCCCTGTTTCCAGTGTTTCATCACTTCATTCCCTCCGATAAAAATAAGATCATGTTCCTGTGCATAACGTCGTGCATCTTCCCGGGTCAGAGCATAGCCGGACTCTTCATCCAGCATTTCGCAGATGGTGATCGCCGGGGTGATCCCGGCCATTTCAGCCAGGGCAATTGATAACTCAGTCTGGCCTTTCCGTTCGTCAAGGAGACCATCCGCTGCCCTGAGCAGCGCCATGTGACCCGGTGTCCGGAACGTCTCGTGGAACCGGACTGATTCCCCGGCCATGGACAGCCGGACATTTTCAGCGATTGCATTCACGGTAAGGGCACGGTCACGATCCGTGATACCGGTGAACGTGTCACGGTGGTTCACCCAGAGCGAAAAAGAAGAATTATTCTTCCGGTCATACGGAATGTCCCCGGTTTTTTCACAGGCACGTGAGCCGGCAAAAACTTCCCGGGCAAACGGAAGGCCCAAACGCTGTGCTGCAACCGGGTGGACTGCCGTGCAGATCAGGCCACCACATTCTTTTCTCATCCGGCGGATGTGGGCAGGAGTGATCCTGTCAGACCGGATCGCAAAATCCGTCTCGCCTTCCCGGTCATCGAAATCATACAGGAGGATGAACTTCCCGTCACGGAGTGCCTGCAGTGCCTCACTGATCATTGCCCGACCTCGACAGTAACGCTGTCGGAATCCTCGACCCCGAGTTTCCGGCGCAGCGCCATGGGTGCAATCACTTCAATAATATCTTCCGGGTAGTGTGTCCTGCCCGGTACAACAATTCCGCAGGGGATTGTTCCGATCCGGCAGGGAATACATTTTGCATCGCCAAAGGTCCGGCCATCTGTTGAAAATCCCTTGATACGAATCCAGTTGAGTGCATCGATCTTCTTGCGCACCGTTATACTGGCAGGAGAGAGGCGGATATTGAGAGTGCCCGGGTAGGGTTCGAACCCGAGATGCTCCTTGAACTGCTGCTTGTAGGATTCAAGGCTCATGTAGTATTTGCCTTCACCGATTCCCGATACCACTGCCCCGCTCAGTACATAGGACTTGCCGCCCTCAGAAAAAATCCGGCAGTATTCCTGGTACTCCTTCCTAAGCTCCTCCTCGCCATGCTTGGTCAGCGTAACATGCTGGCCGTCCGCGGACATGGTCCGGGTGATCAAACCCTGCGATTCGAGTCCTTTAAGCCGCCTTGAAGCAGTCTGCTGGCTGATCGCAAGCATCGTGCCGATGCTCTGGGTCGAGACAAAAACCGGGCCGCTGCACCCGCCCCGCAGTGCAATCGCCTTGAGACACTGGAGATCCTCAGCTGGTATCATGCTTATCAAAATTGAGATGCTTATTATTTATGAGTTGCTACCGGTACCCTCTCCCCGCCGGAGTTCGTTCACTGACGAATCCATGTTCGTTAATTATATAACGACTCGCGTTGACCGTATTGAGCATGAAATCCGGATTGCGGAACCAGCTCGCTGAAAAGATGGCGGGTGAGATTACGCTGTCGGACTCACCGGGACTCGCGCTTAAGAAATGGCGCGTCAGCTTTGAAATTACACCGGGCCTCCTTTCGGACCGGCTCGGTGTCTCCCCCTCGGTCATCAGCGACTACGAGAGCGGGAGGAGAAAAAGCCCCGGAACTGCCGTTGTCGGCAAAATTGTCGACACGCTCCTCGCCATTGACGAGGCAGCTGGCGGTCACCACATTCAGAAATTTTCCACCATGTTCGCAGGCGGCATCGGTGACGACGTTATCTATGATCTTCACGAGTATGAGACCCCGGTTTCTCTCGGAGATTTCTCCGGGGCAATCGGGTGCACCCTGCTCTGCGGTTCCACCGACAAGGTCATCTTCGGATACACGGTCGTCAACAGCCTGAACGCGATCCTCCAGCTCTCCTCCGATGAATTCAACCGGATTTACGGCTGGAGCACCGAACGGGCCCTGATCTTCACGAACGTTTCCACGGGTAAATCGCCCATGGTCGCGATACGGGTCACCCCGTTCAAGCCCCGCTGCGTCATCCTCCAGGGAATCGAAGCCCCGGATGTCCATCCGGTTGTCGAAAAGATGGCAGAGCGGGATCGCATCACGGTGATGTGCACGAGCATGGAAATTGACAAAATCGTCAGCACATTGAGGGAAAAACAATGGTAGGCATCATTACCTACGGTGTATACATACCGAGATACCGTATAAAGGTCGAAGAGATTGCCCGCGTGTGGGGCGCAAATGCGTCCGATATCACGGGGGGTCTGGGCGTTTTTGAAAAATCCGTCCCGGACATGGACGAGGACGCGGCAACGATCGCTGTCGAAGCGGCCCGCAATGCCCTGCTCCGCAGGCATGTGGACCCAAAAGAGATCGGCGCCGTTTACGTGGGAAGCGAATCCCATCCCTATGCCGTCAAACCGACCGCATGTACCGTGGGCGAGGCCATCGGCGCAACGCCGAACATGACCGCTGCCGATTACGAATTTGCCTGCAAGGCAGGAACCGCTGCGATCCAGACCTGCATGGGTCTTGTGAAAAGCAACATGGTTAAGTACGGGGTCGCCATCGGCTCCGATGTGTCGCAGGGTGCTCCAAGTGACGCTCTCGAATACACGGCAGCAGCAGGTGGTGCGGCTTACGTGATCGGGAACGATGACCCGATTGCAACCATCAACCATACCTGTTCATTCACATCCGATACCCCTGACTTCTGGAGGCGCGAAGGGCAGGATTACCCCCGCCACGGCGGCAGGTTTACCGGTGACCCCGGATACTTCAAGCACGTGAAGGGCGCAAGCAACCTGCTCTTCGAGCAGACCAAGAAGAGCGCAAAGGACTTCACCTACGCGGTCTTCCACCAACCCAACGCGAAGTTCCCGCAGAAGGTCGCAAAGGATCTCGGGTTCAAGCCGGAACAGATCAAGCCGGGCCTTGTTGTCCCGCGCCTTGGCAACACCTACTCCGGTGCATCACCCATCGGTCTTGCAGCAACACTGGACATTGCAAAACCGGGCGACACCATCTTTGTCTGCTCGTTTGGATCCGGTGCCGGCAGCGATGCATTCGACATCACCGTAACCGAGGCAATCAGGGACAAGATCAACCGCAACGCGGCGCCAGGTGTTGAGAAACTTTTAGAGAATCCAATCTACCTGGATTATGCACGATATGCAAAACACAAGGGAAAACTGGTGATGCAGGCATGAGAGACGTAGCAGTAATCGGTATCGGGTGCACGAAATTCGGCGAGCACTGGGAACGATCGTTCCGCGACCTCTTTGTCGAGGCAGGGGCACTCGCACTCGAAGATGCCCAGCTCTCAGGCGAGAAGATCGATGCAATGTATGTCGGCAACATGAGCGCCGGCCGGTTCGTCGAGCAGGAGCACATCGGCGCCCTGATCGCGGACTACGCCGGCATGGCAACCCGCCACATCCCCGCAACCCGTGTCGAAGCAGCCTGCGCTTCAGGCGGTCTTGCCTTCCGTCAGGCCGTGATTGCAGTCGCAAGCGGTATGGAAGATATCGTTGTTGCAGCAGGCGTCGAGAAGATGACCGATGTCGAACCCGGTGCAAGTACCGACGCCCTGACCGGCGCAGCGGACCGCGAGTGGGAAGGGTTTGTCGGCGCGACATTCCCCGGCCTCTACGCGATGATCGCAAACGACTACATGCACAAGTATCACATGACCCGCGAGCAGCTGGCGCATGTTGCGGTAAAGAACCACTACAACGGTGCCCGCAACCCGATTGCCCAGTTCCCCTCGGAAATCACACTTGATACCGTGCTGAAATCAACGATGGTCGCCGAGCCCCTCCGGCTTTTCGACTGTTCGCCTATCACGGACGGGGCAGCAGCAGTAATCGTTGCACCGCTCGAACGGGCAAAGGAGTTCACGGACACACCGATCAAGGTGCTCGCAACCGCACAGGCAAGCGACTCCATCGCTCTCCACGACCGGCGCGACATCTCGACCCTTGATGCCACCGTTGCCGCAGGGCAGCGGGCGTTCAGCATGGCCAAACTCACGCACAAGGACATCAACATGGTTGAAGTGCACGACTGTTTCTCGATAGCAGAGATCTGTGCAATCGAAGACCTCGGGTTCTGCAAGAAAGGCACGGCCGGCAAATTTACTGCTGACGGGGAAACCGCACTCGGCGGAAAGATCCCGGTCAACACGAGCGGCGGCCTCAAATCCTGCGGTCACCCGGTCGGAGCAACGGGTATCAAGCAGGTGTACGAGATCGTCCAGCAGCTCCGTGGCGAAGCTGGCAGGCGGCAGGTTGAGAACGCAAAGATCGGCATGACCCACAACGTGGGCGGAACCGGTGCTACCGTGGCAGTCCATATCCTCGGGAGGGTCTGAACATGACCGTCGCACGATTCTGGAGAAAGATTCCCCAGCGCTACAACCTGATCGGCACAAAGTGCGAAACCTGCGGCCGTCATTTCTTCCCCCCGCGGACCTTCTGCCCCGACTGCCGCAGGACCGGCAAGATCGTTGACCACAAGTTCTCCGGCACAGGAACCGTGGTCACCTACACGATCATCCAGACCGCACCGGACCAGTTCGCTTCTCCCGGGCCGTATGTACTTGCGATTATCAAGTTCGATGAAGGCCCCCAGATGACATCCCAGATCATCTGCGACCCAAAAGAGGCTAAAATCGGCATGAGGGTCAAGAGCGTGTTCCGCCGGATCGCCACCGATGGCGAGAGCGGTATCATTCACTACGGCACCAAATTTGTGCCGGCGGAATAATTTTTTTCTTTTTTTATCCGGGTTCAATGATCCCGGTTATCCGGTTCTTTACTATCAGCCTGACCCGGGTCACGTCTTCACCCACGGCACATATGGTGCCCGGGCGTTCCGATTATGACAGGGGTACCCCCACCCCCCCTCCTACTTTTTTCCGGGCAGGGGGGGGAGGGGGGTGGCATGGGTGGGGGGGGAGGGTAGCTACCCCTCCCACACCAAGAGGGGTGGGTATCCCCCCCCGACTCATTTGTGAGAACCAGAACGAACGGAGGACTCCGGTGATACCTCCACGCGAAGTGATGCAATCACGGGTGCGCAAAAACAGGCGTTACTCATTTTTGAGGTGGGGGAGGGTACCCCCCCTCCCCCCTCCTACTTTTTTTGGGCAAGGGGGGGTGGGGGGTGGGTCCCTGAGCAGGAGGGGTGGGGTACCCCCCTGTCAGACAAACGCGCTGACCCGTGATTGGGAGCGGGAGTCCGGGGTGAGGGGTCTGGTACCGGGCAGGAAAACGGGGGGGGAGGGGTGGGGGGGTACCCCCCTCCGGGTCATAGGGGGGTGGGGGTACCCTCCCCCTAGTGTAGTATGCCGGCCCGGACTGGCAGTGCGAGCAGTCGAATGAGGGTCTGATATACAACGAGAACTCTACTCCGGCTTAATTAAAACGCAATAAAAAAAGGGGAAAAAATATGGTGTGTTGCATAATCCGGTCAAATATTTTTGAAGGATAGATGCCGCAATAGAGTTCAATTTTTCATCGATCTAATTCCTAATCGTGTTTGATCTCTGAAAATCAGGATCTTGAAATTCTTTTAACTCTTATTCGATCCCGTGGGAAATAATAACGAATCACTAATGACGCCCCTTTTCCCTTTGGCGGGCTGTGTAAAACTCGATCGTTTTTTTGCATCATTGAATACATTACATTGCAACAAACAGGCATTCGATGATCCGATTGGGGATATCCTCCCGTTATGCGATGTAAATATCCCGCATTTACGTCAATATGATACTTTTTCTTGTACCCTTCATCATCAAGAAGATTCTGAAGTATTTTTTTAAAATCTTCAGCGTCAAGAGATGATGGCTTTGATTCGGGACGCGAAATACCCTCTCTTTTTTGTATAGAATGAATTGCTTCTTTTGCCATCACAACATTTTCAGATTTTCCCCAGTTCGTCCGCTGCCCTTTTCCACCTGGACGTTTTTTATTGAAAAAATTAAAATCATGAGTATCCACAATTTTTTGAAGAGAATCGATGGTTGAGGAATCTCCTATTTCACCGAGTGCTAATATTGAGATATGTCGAATTCGAGATGAGGGGTCTTCGAGTCGCTCAATAAAATTGTCCTTCGCCTCTTTAGATCTTAATTCAAACAATGAATGAAGTGCTTCATATCGAACTTTACTATCGTATTTTACTGCCGCAAGTAATGCATCAACTACTCGGGGTTGATTATACTCTCCCAACCTCCGAGCTGCTTTATTCCTTTCGCGATCATAACCATCACGGAGTGTCTGGATTAGCTGATCGATTGCATTCGTATCAGGTAACGGGGGTAAAGGATCTGGAGGGAATGTTCCAATAACCTCAATTATTTTTCTAGCAACACAATCAAGGCCATTTTTAGTATTTGCTGCAAGTTTATCTGCGATAATCGGACAATATTCTAAAATTTTTTCTCTTGTTATTTCATGCCAGACAGGTAATATCACCGTCTTCCCATTAATTTCCCTGGCGACGAGACCTTCAAGTTCTTTTTGCGGCCAGTCTTTCAAAAAAAAGTTGGTACTAATAACCACAATACCATATCGTGAATTTGCCAAACCGGTATTAATGGATCGACTCAAACTATCTCCAAGTTTTAAAGTGAAATCATCGTACCAGATTTCAAAACCCTTATTTTTTAATAACTCGGCAAGTGGTCGCGCCACATCCGATTTGTCTTCACTTGCATGACAGATGAACGCGTCCCATCTCTTATCCGACAACTTGTCCACTCCTTAAAAAGAGGATTGTTTTGCTTGCTAATTGTTTTTCGTACTCGTCATCATTTCCCTACATGGATATCATACACCGCATGCCACTGGGCCGGCGAGTACGACCGAACCACTCGCTCCCCAATCACTTCGCCGCCAAGCGCCCGTATGGTATCCGTATGCTCCCCTTCCTGCGAGACCAGGACATAGAAATGGATTACCCCCCCGGGACGGCAGAGACGGAATGCATCCGCAAGGAACTCTGTTCCTGATAAGGGGAGGTTCATGACAATCCGGTCGAACTGCCACGGAAGGCATCGGGGGAGGTTACGTGCATCGGCAAGCACCGGGAGCACATTCTTCGTCCGGTTCCGGGCGATATTCTCCATCATCAGCAGGATTGCCTGCGGGTTGATATCGGACGCAACCACAAGGGATGCACGCGGGGCAAGTGTGATCGCAAACGGACCCACCCCGGCAAACATATCGAGGACTATCTCGTTCTTCCGGACCTGCGCAAGGATGCGCTGCCGTTCGGACGAGAGTCGGGCAGAGAAATATGCGGACGAGAGATCGACCGTGAACTTGTGGCCGTACTCGATCACGTCGGTCCGGGTGGTGGGCTTGCCTGCAAGGACTGTAAAATCGCGGGTCCGGTATTCCCCGCAGACTTCGCTGGCTGCACAGAGAACCGTATGCAGAGAGGGGCGTGATGCAAGGATCTCCTCTGCCCCCTTGGGATCATGTTCCTGGAGGATTGCAATCCCACCCACCAGCTCATGCCGGGGGAGCGGTTTCCGCTCCGGGTTCTCTTCGACATCGCAGAGCTCCGCGCCCCCGCATTGTTCCGTAAGCGGCAGGAGGAGGAAGGTCCCATCCCTTCGGACCTTGCAGGAAAGATCGAGGGTGCCGTCGGCTATCAGTTTCCTGCGCACCGTCTCCCCCTGTGAGGCCATGACCCGAAGACACCATCGCTCCACCATATGCAGACCACCTGTATCATTAATTTATACATCCCAACTTATTTCATGACTGATGATGCAGGGCCACGCGGAAACACCGACCGCGAGGCAGGATCGGGTCAGGACACAGAGAAAGAGACGAAGATTCACGCGCAACTCAAAGAAGGGTCGCTGAAACTCTACGAGCTCGAAAAAGAACTCCCTGCACCCGATGCAATCCGGGTACGCCGGGAATATATCGAGAAAGAGACCGGTGCCAACCTCAGGAAGGTCGGGATCTTCTCCATCGATGTCGAACGGGTCGTCAAACGCAACTGCGAGAACATGATAGGTACCGTGCAGATACCGCTCGGTGTCGCCGGGCCCATCCTGGTGAAGGGAGAGAATGCCCAGGGTCACTATTACCTCCCGCTCGCCACAACCGAAGGTGCACTCGTGGCATCGGTCAACAGGGGATGCAGCGCGATCACAAAAGCCGGGGGAGCTGATGTCCGGATTCTCCATGACGGCATGACCCGGGCACCGGTGTTTGCTGCCCGGAGCATCGTCCATGCAAAAGAAGTGACCGACTGGGTAATGGCGCACCGCGATGAGATCAAAACGGCAGCCGAGAGCACCACCTCCCATGGCAAAATGACGGATATCACGACCTACATTGCCGGAACAAGTGTCTTTATCCGGCTGGAATTCGATACCAAGGATGCGATGGGCATGAACATGGTCACCATCGCGAGTGCAAAGGTCGCCGAAATGATTGCCCACGCCACGGGGGCACAGCTGATCGCGCTCTCGGGCAACATGTGTGACGACAAGAAACCTGCGGCAATCAACACGATCATGGGACGGGGCAGGGGCGTTGTTGCCGGTGTGAAACTCTCCCACGAACTGATCCAGAAAGTGCTCAAGACCGATGCAAAGACCCTGCATGAAGTGAATTACCGGAAAAACCTGATCGGATCGGCCCGGGCCGGCTCCCTCGGGTTCAACGCCCATGCCAGCAATATCGTTGCTGCCATGTTCATTGCCTGCGGGCAGGATGCAGCCCATGCAGGTGACGGCGGGACCTGTATGACGACCATCGATCTCCTCGATGACGGAGTATATGTTGCGGTCACCCTGCCCACTCTTCCGGTCGGGACGGTCGGGGGCGGGACCGGGGTCGACTGCCAGCATGAGTGCCTGAATATGCTCGGGGTTGCCGGTAGCGGGAACCCGCCCGGGAAGAATGCAAAGAAACTGGCCGAGATCATAGGTGCGGGGGTCCTTGCCGGGGAACTTTCCTTAATCGGCGCACTTGCCGCCCAGCATCTCGCCCGGGCACACCAGCAGCTCGGCCGGGGATAACGTTCCCAGTCTCTTTTTTCCCGGCTTCACACGGGACGGATATCGTTACCTTCGATCAGGATACCCAAGGGGGGTTGATGCCGGATTAAAAATCTCAAAAACGAAGGCAATTACCGTCCTTTCCCTTGATGGATACCGGTTGAAAACCAGAGAACGATATGCCAGACAATAAAAAAAAGTTACCGGGTTACCCGCTTGTCCGGAAACAGTTCATCAAAGCTCTTTTCTTCCGGATTTAAGAACCTGATACCTTTGATCTTACCGGACCTGCGGCCGGCCCAGTAGACTATCATGGGGATAAACACAACCGGTACAGACAGGTAAAGCGATCCCGAAAGATCCGGGTTGAATGCCAGTACTGCAAGCGCGATAATTTCGAGAATTACCCCGATTATGACCGGCATCCACGGAGAGAGCGGCGCGGGGGCAATGATGTCGGCATCCGTATACCCGCGCTCGTAGATCCGCTTACGGAAGACCACCTGCGCCCAGCAGATGGAGATCCAGCAGATCGCCCCGGTGAATGCCGAGACCGAGAGCAGCCAGAGATAGAGTTCGCCTTCACCGTTCGTAAACCACCAGAGCGAGAGCACCCCCCAGCAGCAGAACAGGGTAAAGAGCGTCGCGATCATCGGGACGCAGTGCCGGTTGAGGCGCTTGAAGACTTTCGGCGCCATTCCTTCGACCGAGAGCCCGTAGAGCGCCCGGACTGCACCGTAGAACCCGCTGTTTGCACAGGAGAATGCAGCAGTCAGGACGATAAACGACAGGACGGCTGCGACTTCGGAAAATCCATACCTGGCAAGAGCCATGGAAAAGACGCTGTCGCTGATGCCGGCCTCGGCAAAGGGGATGATCAGGACCAGCAGGAGTATCGGAAGGATATCGACACGGAGAATACGGTGGACTACCTGGCGGCAGGCTTTCGGGACGGTCTTTTCCGGGTTCTGGGTTTCTGCTGCCGCGAGCCCGACAATCTCCGAACCCTGGAAGTTCACGAGAATTATGGCAAGGTTGGTGATCAGGACAAAGACCCCGGCCGGGAAGATATCGTCATACAGGCTGGTGTTTGGGGGAAACGCAATGCTCGTCCCGATAAACCCTGCCGCCCCGATAACCCCGAAAACGATGAGGGCCGCAACAACGCAGAACGCAACATTGTGCCCGATCTTCACCACAGCAAGAATGCTTTCCACCCATCCAAACCCGCCGACATGGACGAGGTTTAAGATCGTGATCATGATCAAAAACGCAATTGCCCACAGCACAACCGGCACCGTCGGGACAAAAACATGCATGATAATGCCGCCCGCCACTGCTTCGGACGGGATATAGGCGCACCAGTTGAACCAGTAACTCCAGCCGGTCCCGACTGCCCATGTCGGGGAGATGAACTCGGCAGAATAACTGATGAAATTGCCCTGCCGTGGAACGTTGACCAGCAATTCGGCAAACGACTGCATCACAGTCCAGATGATCAGGCCCCCGATTGCGTACAGGAGAATTACACTTGGGCCGAGCTGGGAAACAAGGTAGCCGGACCCGATGAAATACGCAGAACCTATGATCCCGCCGATTGCGATCAGGTTTGCCATCCACGGCTGGATTCCGCGCTTTAACCCGAGTTCCCCTCCGGCAGGAAGAGGATTTGCCGGACAGGACTGCCCGTTGTTTCCGGCATTACGTTCCAAAGGACTACAGTGATCCGGGGATTCTTCTTCAGTTATCCCCTCACATTCATCCTGAGTTGTCTGGCGGTTTGTTTTCCCGGTCACACTCTTCCCCATGTAAGCCAATAATCCTCCAAACGTTGTACATCTCAGGAAAAAACCGTTTTCATTTTTCTCTGATACCGTACAGGTGAGCCACCGGATCGGTCAGGGAAAAAAGAGAAGAGATCGTTAAAACCGGAACCACTTCATCATGACAAGGGCATCCTCGCCATTGGCATAATACTGGTCGATTCCAAAAACCGGCCGGTATCCCATCCGCTGGTAAAAACGCTGTGCGGTCGTGTTCGAGACCCGGACTTCCAGCTGGACCCCGGTTGCAAGTTCAAGCGCGAACTGCTGCTCGGACCGGTTCACCAGCAGTTTTCCGATCCCCCGGTGCCGGTACTGGCTGCTTACGGCAAGATTGCAGATATGGCCGTACACTGTTTCACCGGTATCTTCGAGTGCTCCAACCACAAAACCGGCAACTTTCCCATCGCAAACTGCAACGAAATAGGTTGTCGGGTAGTAGGCAAGCGCCTCAAAAAAGACCGACTGGTCCCAGGGGTCGACAAACGATTCCTGCTCGATTGCGACAATCGCCCCTATATCGGAAGGCACTGCCCGGCGGATAAGTGGCAGAGGGCCGGTTACAAGATCGTGAGGTCGGATCATCGGGCGGACACCTGAATCCCGCAGTTGTGAGATACATACGTCTTTGCCATTCAAAGGGTTTACTCTTCAGGTATTTTTTTGGCGGGCGGAAAATATATGGGATCACACCAAACTATAAGAGAAGATTTGTGTCCCTCCTGCGGGCACGGAAGTGATGCATGGTCAGGATTTATCGATTTTCCGGAGTTCGTCCGAAACGCCAGGCAGCCCAGGCGATCGCGGCGGTTCCCTACGATGTCGTCACCGCTGATGAAGCACGGGCGATCATCGCTAAAAACCACGAGAGTTTTTTAACGGTCAGCCGATCGGATGCCGAACTCCCCGACATTCCCCCCAACGATGCCCGGGTATATGAACGGGCACGGGAAAATTTTGCCGCCATGCTTAATGACGGGCGCATGAACAAGGATACGGTTCCCTCCCTGTACCTTTACCGGGTGCGGCAGGACGGGGATACATTCCTTGGCCTCTGTTGTTGTCTTGACGTTGATGACTACCGTAAGAACAATATCCGGCGCCATGAACAGACCCGGTATGATAAGGAAGAAGACAGGACCCGGCACATCGAAGCGGTAAAAGCCCACAACGGCCCGGTCGTTCTCCTCTACCGGAACGAGAACGGTCTCTTTTCTCTCATTGAATCCCTTATTGCAAAAAAGCCGGTTCCGGATGCAGAAGTCAGGACCGACCAGGGGGGAGTCCACCAGATCTACTGCATTACCGATCCGGCAGATCTTGACCTGCTCGAATCCCGGTTCGCTGGCGTTGCATCCCTCTATATTGCCGACGGCCACCACCGGGCAAAATCTGCTGTGAACGTTGCGGATCGCAGGATTGCGGCTGGACTTCCGGTTGATGGGGAAGTCTCCCGGTTCATGGGGGTCATGTTCGCCCACAACCGGGTGAAGATCCACGGGTACAGCCGGCTTCTTACAGATCTCGACGCATTCACACCGGAATCATTCATGAACCAGCTCAAAACGTGCTTCGAGGTCAAAGAATACGGGACCGTCAATGGTGCATCGTATAACATCCAGCCAAAGATTGCGCATCCTGAAAACTTCCATGTCATGCACCTCTATATATCCGGCAAGTGGTACGAATGCACCCGTCCGCTCGATTCCCATGCATCCCCCTTAGAAGCCCTCGATGTTGCGATCGTCCAGAAACACGTGCTCGAAGGCATGCTTAGTATCACCGATCCCCGGGGCGATGCCCGGCTCCAGTATCTCGGAGGTGCCCGGCCTGTCTCGGATCTCGAAAAACTCGTCGACTCTGGGGAATACCGGCTTGCCATTGCCATGCAACCGGTCCGTGTCGAAACCGTCCTCTCGATTGCAGATGCCGGCGGCATCATGCCCCCGAAATCCACCTGGTTTGAACCCAAGCTCTTAAGCGGGCTTGTCATCCATTCTTTTGAATAATCACCAATCATCTCCCTTTATCGTTTTTGGAACAGACTTAGTAGGGTATGATTACGCTTACCCTTCCCAAAGGCAGCCTCGAAGCCCAGACTCTCCAGCTCTTCAAGGAGGCTGATCTTGAAGTCAAACGAACGGACCGGGACTATAATCCCCGGATTGCCGATGACCGCATAGGCAAGATCAAGATTCTCCGCCCGCAGGAAATCCCGACGTATGTTGAAAAGGGATATTTCGATCTTGGTATTTCCGGTCTTGACTGGGTGCACGAGACCAACTCGGATGTCATCGAAGTAGCCGACCTCTCGTACAGCAAGACCGGCGAAGGCAACGTGAAGATTGTTGTCGCAGTCCACCGGGATGAGCCTGTTGAAAACGTCAGCCAGATACGGTCTGGCAGCCGGGTGACCACCGAATACCCGGAGCTGACCCGGAAATTTTTCGAAAACCTCAACATCCCGGTCCAGCTCTTCCACTCATTTGGGGCCTCGGAAGCAAAAGTTCCCGACCTCATGGATGTCGTTGTCGATCTCACCGAAACCGGTACAACGCTTCGCAAGAACGGACTCAAGATCATCGGCCAGATCATGGAGTCCCACACAGTCATCATCGCCAATAAGGCTGCGTGGGCCGACCCGAAGAAACGAAAGGAGATCGAGGAGATAAAGACGCTTCTCTTTGGTGTGATCGAGGCACGGAACAAGGTCCTGCTCTCCATGAACGTCCCCTCAGGCGCGATGGAAAAGATTGTCGCTGCCCTTCCCGCGATGAAGAAACCGACCATCAGCCAGCTCCATGGGATCGATTATTACAGTATCCAGACGGTGGTCCCCAAGAATATCGTCAACAAGCTGATCCCAAAGCTCAAGGCCTGCGGGGCAGAAGATATCCTTGAGATTCCCATCACCAAGATCGTGCCGTAAGGGACTATCATGGAATCCCTTTTTCTTTATTGTCCGGATATTCCCTGACCGGATAAAAAGAACAACCTCATTCCTTAAAACCGAACCAGGAACAGGAAATTTTTGCAGTTCTCTTCCCAAGGATGAGGTGTTAGAAAAATGACAATTCCGTAAAAATTATTCAAGTCGGATGAAAATTTTTCCATCGTCCAGTTCTTTCTGTTTTGTGATGGTTGCGTAACTCGAACCACCATCATAAGAGCTCGCACTGACTTTAATGGTGTACGTCTCACCCTGCTTCCAGGTCCGGGTATCAATCTCCAAGGTCCGGGTTTCTGATGCCGGGTTTGCATAGATGGGGGAGATTACTGCATAGGTAGCGGGTATTGAACCGGGTGCAGAACTCCAGTACTCAATTGTCTCCTCTGCAACCGTTGTACCGGTATACGTTGTATCCCAGGATATTTTCCAGATATCCGGATCAAGAGTGGCACCTTCGATAAACCCGAGATTTTCCACCTTAAGGACATTCTGGCCGAATCCCTGATCGGTCTTGCTTTCATACACCGAAACCGGGCCGGACGGGATACACCCGGTCTGGGTCATTCCCGTCGATGAATCGATGAACGTAACCGTAGATCCGCATTCAGGGAAAAGAATAAGCTGGCCCTGTTTTGTCAGGTTCAGCCGGAACGTTGTCTGCCAGGTATCATTCAGGATCATCCTCCCGACATCGAACTGGAGCAATTTAGCTTCGGGGGTCCAGTTCTGCGTGTCATCCCGGACCTGCCTGTAATAATCGACCGTGGCACCGGCAGGGGTGACATGGTACTTATAGATAAAGGTCGAGTCTGCCTCAGATCCTTCCCCAAACAGCCTGCCACCGACAGGGTCTGCAATATAATCAAGGTAATCGCCAATCTCTTCTGAATCCCCGAGTATGCTCCCGTCAACCGAGAGGGCATTTGATCCAAAATTTATGTCCGCTGACGTCGCACCGCTTGCCTGCTGGTTCAGCTGGCCGGCAATATCGTTATAGATCTCATTGAGCTTCGATGCATCGGAAGCCGGGTAATAGATACCGCCATCGTTTGCAGCATAGCGTTTCAATGTCGTTTCCAGTGCGGAGCCGGAAGGTACGCCCAATCCGATAGTATAGAGCGCAATTTTGCTGTCGTTTGCATACTTTATAACGCTGGTCGACGAGGTAAGATCGGAAGCCGTGAACCTCGAGGAGTAATATGACCCGTCCGGGTTATAGTTCGTGAGGGCTTCGGGATCGCCCCCGGTATTCCATGCTCCATCTGTCTGGAGGATAATTGCCCGCACCCGTCCGGAGCCCGCTGCCGGGAATTGGTTTACAGCCCGGTAAATCGCTTCCCGGGTGGGAGTACCACCACTGGGAACGATCGTATTGAGGGCAGCATCCACTTCGGCCTGGCTGTGGGGGCCGAACGAGAGATCGGTGCTGGTCATCGCACCCCCGTAATACTGGGGGTTCCCGTTGTTGTAATTCAGATTCAGGTAAATCTGGTGAGGGGAGGTTATCGAGTAGGAAGAGGATGCTTCATTACTGCCACCATAATAGCATCCCGGGCAATCAACACTGTACTTGCTTGAGCTGTCATATCGTACCCAGTACCAGTAATAATTCACATCAGACCAGTCCCAGCGGGTAGTACCTGCACGGGAAGGGGCAAGCTTTGCATAGCCATCATTACCTGAAACATCCCCGAAGGTGACTATCCCGATCTGATCCCGATCAAGATTCAGATGCGAGGCAAAGCTGGAGGCAGCAGCCTTGGATGCTACCATATTGTCATCCAGCTCACCTTCCAGCATGCTCCCCGAACGGTCAAGGGCAAGTACGACATCGATGGGTTTTGTCTGGAGAGCTGCCCCGTCACCCTTGATTTTGATGGTAATATCAAGGAAATCGCCTACCTTGCCGATAGTACGGCTGAACTCAGAATTCAAAGTCAGGAACGGATAATTTTTCCAGGTGAACGTTACATCCCGGTTGATATCGATTCCATTGAGATCTTTCCAGGTTGCAGTAACGGTGCAGGTTCCTGTTGCGGTTGCATTATATCCGGTTTCACCGGATTTGGCAAACGTGCCCGGAATGAACTCGATCGTTGCAAACCCATCCTCTCCCATGGTTGCAGTAGTTGAGGAAAGTGACGGTGCAACCGTTTCAGTATAGAGCTCATCAGGAGCACCGGGATACGTGACCGGCCCCATGGAGAAGGTAACCGTAACCGGGGTACCCCTTGGGTATTCAGTAACCGGGTTGCCCCGGACATCCATAACCCGTGCCCTGACAATCGCCTTGCTTGAGGGATCAACGTCTGTACTTACCATAGTCTGGGGACTTGCAGACATCACCATCTCCACTGGCTCCCTGCTGAAAAATTCCACGGTCTGGCTGCAGTATCCGGCGTTGAGGGGTTCTGTACAAAGGATTGTTGCATTGCTCGCCGAAGAGGCCATCAGGGTGTAAAACCCGGACACGTCCTTTGGGCCATACTGGGTGTACGCAATTCCACCATTATCCGTTGTGATCGTTTTCGACTCCCCAGCCGAGGAGGTCAGCTGGATTACAGTCCCATCAACCGGGTTACCGTACTGGTCTTTAATGACATAATACAGGTCAAAATAATGATCCGATTCCCCGTCGGCAGGCCATGAAGACGGGTAGGGTGCGATCTGGGTGATAGTAAAGGGATTGGCGCTGTTTGCTACACCCTTAATATATATCGGAGGTGGAAGAACGAAGTTCCCGACAGGGTCCATCTGGATAATATTGTCTCCTGCAACCGAAGAGATCCAGACATCGACCGACACGTTACCATCTGCATCTGTCGTTTTATCTATCTGCGATACGTATGCCGAACCATCGAAAAGACCGGAGCCCGCAGGTCCTGTCATGGTGAGATGGACCGTGTGCACTTCCGCACTGTTTTTGTTATCGATCCGGTTCTCGTAGGTTGTCCGGTCAACGAGCGTTATATTCACATGAGTGCCCGTGCCGACAGGAACCGAAGACTTGTAATCATAATAAGCATTTTGTGCGATATCGTGATCAACACGCTGGATGGTGCCGAGGTAGTGCGTGGTGTCAACTCCGTCATTGTAGAGGATCGTTGCACTTATCGTGGCAATGCCACTTTTTGTCTTTGTCGTGAACACTGCCGTGGCAATACCATCGGTTCCGGTCGTAACTGATGCCGGGGAGATTGTACCAAGTGTTGGATCTGTTATGGAGAAGGTCACTTGTGCACCACTGACATCGGTTCCGGGTGATCCCTGCTGAACGTGTACTGTTATGGTAGACACATCAACGCCATTGGCAACAAGCCAGCCGGTATTGCTCGAGCTGATGGTTGACGGAGATAAATCTGCAGCAGCTGCAATGCCGACCAGGAAAAAAAAGCTGGTCACTATTACAATCAATCGATACACATGCATAGGGACCCTCAATGAGGAGTTGTAGAGTGTCATATTATTTATATATATGTTTTTTTAAAAAAGCCACATATTTTGATTTATTTGTGAAATTAAGTTAAATTTAAGTTTTTCACCAAAAATGCCCCTTGACATCCCCTTAATTCGGACCCCCCTGCGGTTTTTCCGGATCCGGGATTGATACATCGGCGATTACGGAGAGTGAAGATCCTTTTATTCAAACACACAAATTATCCATGATACTTATTCTTCACGCGGGATATCCTGACCACCAGTCATTAAGCGTGCCGGTTCATGATTTTTAAAGTCCCCGTATAATTGGAGTCATCAAAATAGATTTTTAAATAAAAGCGTTTCAAATAGAGCCGAGTTCAGGAATGCAATGTTTATATCCTTCAATCAACTTATAACCAATGAGAGGTTGCCGTGAAAAAGAGTGCCAGTACAATCTGTATCCTGTTGCTGATGGGGACCTTTTGTAGTATTGCAGGGTGCAGTGGGCCATCTGCCGGTTCTCAGCCTGATGTTCCCCCAGCCAGTGTCAATATAGGGTTCTCGACAGAAAACCAGACTCCGGGTGCAGCAGAATATACATCAGATATGGATACAGACAGCCTGTACACTATCAGTTATCCCTATGATCCGATGCCGGAAACTTTCGATGAACTCCAGTCTGTAAATACAACACGGGATAAGCAATCGCAGGACATCCATATTCTCTATGTGAGCGGCAACAGGCTTGATGCAACCGGCAAAGCGGCGCGCTGGACCTATGCAGTCCGCCACCTGAACAGGACATTCCTTGTCACCTTTGATAACACCGGTATGAAAATCACCGACTGGAATACCAGCCTGCCCACCGATGAGATTTCTTTTGACCAGGTAATTTCACCGTCTGATCTTTTTCTCCGGAACAGGGATGCAATTTTTGCTTCTGCCGATGCGGAAATAACTGAAAAACGCGATATCATGCTTGGAAATGGCATGTACTCGCTCACGATAACCAGCCCGGTCAAACCACGAACTCTGGTATTTGATGCAATGACAGGAGTGCTGAAATAATCGTATGACAGGCGACGAGGGGATCATGTCGGTAGATTTCCTTGCCGGCTTTACAATTTTTATCATCGCATTTATCTGGGCGGCAACTATGGTGCCATCGCTTTTCATAGGCCTCAATGCTCATACCGTGGATTACGATGCTGTAGCGTACCGGACCGCAGTAATTCTTGTTGAAGATCCCGGGGTTGCCGGATCATCGGTAACCGGACCCTGGGAGATCCAGGAGGATAAGCGGGATGTGGTCCGGTTCGGGCTTGCCCGTGCAAAGGATACCCCCAATATCCTTGACGAGAATAAGATTGCCAGGTTTTTCTGTTCGACAGTATTCATCTACCCGGAAGATTACCAGCAACGCGTGATTTTCGGGGACTACCCCTACCGGTTCAACATTTCCCTGAAAATATCCGGGGAGGAGGGGGTCAGGTCTGTCGGGGATATCCTCCCGGAGGGATACGGGTATATCAGAAGGGCCGTGAAGATACGGGAAGGCAGTAATGCCACTATCGACAAAACCATGATTGATGCGAGAAGTTACAATAATTCCGAGAACGTCTCGCTGAATCATTTTTCAATCCAGTTTGACAACAAAGAGCTCCTTGAAGGATCTATCAGAAATCCCGCGTACCAGATCAATTATCGTAATGAACGCATCATTATCAACATCACCGATATCGATACAACCAGATCTCTCCTGTACCCGCTTCCCCCGGTCGGAACAGATCCGGGAAGCAATCTCACAGCAGTCAACTTTTACCAGAGACCGTTTGGGAGTACAACCCTTTCGAGCTGGCCACCGATGAAAAAATACGAGAATTTTACCTTTATCGATGGGAATTCCTCGGCAACACCTCCGCCCTTTGAAATCCGGAACAATGTTTCCCTTATCTTCGAACCGGGATTTTTCGCCACCATGGATCCAACCGCAACCATGTTCATCAACCTGACCTTCGGGATGGATCCACCCCAGCAGTACCTCAATAATACCATGACCCAGCCATTTACGTATAATTACATGGTTACAAATGTAACCCAGCCTTCATTAAAAGACGGAGTCCTGGAGGTGGCAGTATGGTAAACTCGGATGGACAACTCTACACGATTGAAGGGATTTCCGCAGCCCTGATCCTGCTGGTTACAGCCTATATCGTAGTCAACAGCACCTCCGTGTATACCCCGGGCGACACCCACCTGAGCGATATGCAGCTGGAAGTGATCGGGTCAGACGCCCTCACCATGATGGATACTGCCCCAAACTCAACGATTGGAAAAAGTCCCCTCCAGAGTATCATTGAACAGGATGATTCTGCGGCATTCAATTACCTGTTTCTGAGTACCGTGAATGCAAAAACCGGTTCCGTACCAGAAAACATCCAGTTTTCAGCAAACGTGACCTATGTCAGGCCGGATAACAGTATCAACAGCACACCGCTGGGCAACTCTTCCCGGCCGTTTACCGGTACGGAACATGCGGTACATATCACCAGGTGGGTAATGGTAGAGAAAAAATTCCCCGACTGCTCAGCGTTGAGTTGCCGGGGTAAACATGCAGTCATTGTGGAGGCGCTCTTATGGCGGGATTGAACGACGATGCACAATGGATTGTCCTGATGGGCTTTATTGTCAGCTTCAGCCTCTTCTTCCTTGCGATTATGATCAACCAGTCTACGGTAATCGGCCAGACAACTGCAGAATCCATATCAGAATTTCCCAAAAACGATATCCGGGGCGTGCGGGATATGATCATACGATCGGAATTTTTGGCAGATGATGACCCGTTCTACAATAAAACAACCGTACAGAATGAGATCCGGATTCTATCCATGGGACGGCAGAACTCAGTGGTGAATTTTTCTACCACAACCCTCGGGGGATATACCTATATCGATATGCACTATAATAACGGGGTGACGGCGTACAATGAGTCCTATACCTACCCATGATCGGGATCAATTCTCCCATGAATCCGGGGTGGCAACGATGATCGAGTACGTCATGATCTCCGGCATACTCATGTGCCTTTTTATTGTGATAGTCCTCCTGACAAATGCCAATTTCATGGTAGGGCCGGGCAACACGATTGCCTATTCGGCTTTCACAGATATCGGCAACGGGGTTTCTACCCGCATCGTGGATATCTATGCCCTGGCACCGGAAAACGGTAATATCGTATCGAATTTTGATATCCCGGATGAAGTTGCCGGGAGGAGTTATTTTGTTGAGATCGATAATATCGGGGATCTCTCCACGCAGCGGGTCACGGTATCCAGGGATACGGTTACTACCAGCATCGCAATTGCCGGCATCGGTTCTTCACGCAGAGCAGGGGGTAATACCACCGGCGCTGGAATGAACAGGATCGGGTACGATTCCGGAGGATTTTCATGAGGTTTTCTACAGACAGGCATTCGCAGGAGAGCGGGGTATCGGAATCCATCGGGTTTTTACTGATTTTTACCCTGGTCATTGTCGGCATTGGCCTTGTAACCCTCTATGGGTACCCGATGCTCATGCAGCAACAGGTAAGTGCAGACGAACAGATTATGGAAAAGAACATGATTGTGCTGCAGAACGATATGAAAAGTCTGGCATACAAGACCGTGCCCTATAAGGAAACATCACTCAAGATTGGGGGTGGATCACTTGCCGTATACAATGCAGGCATCAGCCCGGCAATCATGACGATCAGCGTTTCTGACGATGCCATGAATACGTACGTGGATTCATTCCGTTCAGGAGATCTCCGGTACGAATCCGTAAGCGCCCGGACAGATGTCTCCCTCCAGAACGGGGCAGTCGTTATGCGGGATCGACTGGGGCAGGGATCGACGATGCTTGCTGAACCCCGGTGGTTCTATGATTCAACGGCAAATACCATGGTGATCAATCTTATCGCTATTAACAGCACGGGAATCATGTCCCGGACCGGTATCGGTACCGTCCAGATGGTTTCAGGAGAGGGGGAATATGCCTATTATACAGTCCCGGCAGGTGTCGGGATTTTTGTCGATTATACCCCGGATACCAATTCCGACGCTGATATGCGGGCCGATTTTTCAACAGCCTGGCATAATTATTTCATCAACACTATGAATATGGAACAGGTAAGTTCTTCGGGGGATACGGTCACGTATAAACTACCCGCAGACCCGGCAAGACCAACAACCCTTGTCATTAAAAAATACGAGATCCGGATAACATCACTTTAATTCGGATTTTTAATCCGGATTTAACTATTTTTCTTTTCATAAGAGATTGGAAATCGCCGGGTTTTTCATATTAAAAGAGAACATCGCCTCAAAAAGGGTATGAATCGGGGATTTTTTAGATCCGCCTAAATTCAAAGGTAATTGTTCCGCCGCAGCCATTCCACCTGGGGGCCGGTGTAGCGGTAGATAATATCGCACTTCTCGTCCTGGAAATTCCACGGGATGACAATTAAGATATCCCCTTCCCGGATCCAGACTTTCTTTTTTATCTTTCCCTTGATCCTTCCCATCCGGGTCACACCATCGAAACAGCGGATACGGATATGGTTTGCACCCATCATCAGTTCAGCACACCCGAACATTTCTCGGTTCCGCTTCTGCGGCAGTTTTACCCTGATAACTTCATCGCCGGGCGGTGCTCCCGGTTTCTTGTCTGTCAGTACAACCTCTCCTGCAACATGGATTCGCTCTTAAATATTTTCTGCTTAATTTTTAGCGCAGAGGTGAATATAATTATTTTCCCGGCCACAGCAATGAGACCTGCAAGGATCTGTTTAGGGAGCGATTGGAAGAAGGTCCGGTACCAAAAGAAGCAGAAGCATCAGGGTGCCAAAGACGGCTATAAGGACACCCGAGATCCGGTTGATTGTCGTCAGGTTGCCAGAGCTGATCCGCGACCTGACGGACCCCACCAGCCCACAGAGAACAAACCACCATGCAGCCGAACCGGAAAATACCCCCCCGACAAAGATAAGACCAGAGAGGATCGTGCTGCCACCAATCACAAAACCAAAGCCAGGCAGGATTGCAACAAAAAAGATAATCGTCAGCGGATTTGCAATTGTTATGGCAAGCATCGACAGATAATCCTTGTAATAGGGTTCGTGAACAGGACTGACCTCAATCCGGACCGGTTTCGACATCCAGATCCTGATACCGACAAGGACAAGGATGAGACCTGCAAGAAGGCGGAAAAAAATCTGGTGGGAGATAATCAATCCCGAAACAGCAGTCAGGCCAAGAAAGGCGACAGCGGCATAGAATGAGTCGGCAGTTGTTACACCAAGGCCGGAAAGGATTCCGTGAAGCCTGCCATCAGCAATCGTGCGCTGGATACATATGAGCGAGATTGGTCCTACCGGTACAGCAAGCGTGAGTCCGATGATGAAACCCTGGATATACAGGCTGGTGTCCACAGGATACTCCTGAACGATCCGGGGATATCTTCAACCGGGCGGAGGGGAGAAGAGTTATTCCAGCATCCCGCACCCGCCGGTATTGTCGGACCGGTATTCTTACCATACATTCCGTTTTGCCAATGTTGAGGGTTTCGGTAGAGTGCCTGTCTTTACAGGAGTTTTGTCTCTTCAGTTGGTTTTGGCACCTTGACAACGAGAACCCGGAACAGGGAAGAACTCTCGTTTGACCAGCGGTGCGGGATCTTCGCCGGGCTTTCGATAAGCATATCTCTTGTGCACATGGCACGTTCATCACCAATCTCAACAACACCGGTACCCTCAATAACATAGAAAAAAACATCCACAGGGGTTATATGCTTCTTTAAGGATTCCCCGGGTTTGAGAGTAATAACAACAGCCATTGCATGAGGGGAATCGTAGATCTTCCTCGCATCGACATGGTGGGGGTTTGGGCCGGACATGATCTTTGAGAGCTCTGTGATTTTCATGGCCAATCACCTTTGAGGCAAGGAAATAATACCAGCCAATCAGGTTAATGGTTTCGATCCCTGGCAGTTCCACCAATTCTCCGAACACGTTTATCATGAGAAAACGTACACAATAATGCATTTTATCCGGTTAACTTCAGGGAACTTTATGAAAGACGCAATAATAATCCCGTTTGACGAACTTAAAAGCATTTCCGGCGAAAACGGTTTGGCATCAGACACGATTGTCGAAATGCGCCACAAATACGGCGCCAACACGATGACCCCGCCGGTCCGTGAGCCGCTCTGGAAACAGTATCTTGAAAAATTCAACGATCCGATCATCAGGATTCTGCTTCTGGCAGTCGCAATCTCCACGGTTGTCGCACTCGTCCAGGGAAGCGGTCTTCTCGATACGGCCGGTATCATCATTGCGATCCTCCTCGCAACCGGCATCGCATTCTTCAATGAGTACCGGAGCAGCCGGGAGTTCGATGTCCTGAATGCCCACCGGGATGATATTGCAATCAAGGTGATCCGGGACGGTCACCCGGTCTCGGTTCCTTCCCGGGATATCGTTGTCGGCGATCTTATCCTGCTCGAAGCCGGTGATGCGATTCCTGCAGACGGCTGGGTAAAATCCGCCGAGGAACTCCACACCGATGAATCCGCATTCACCGGTGAGACCGAACCGGTCTTAAAAGAACCTGGGGCAAAGGTTCTCAAGGGAGCTTTCATCACTGCCGGGAAAGGCCGGATGGTGGCCGGGGCCGTCGGCGATGCTGCCGAGATGGGTGTGATCGCGGCCTCCCTTGGGATCGATCATGCCACCGAGACGCCCCTCGAACAGAAACTCGATTCGCTTGCAAAGATGATCAGCAAATTCGGGTATGCGATGGCCATTCTCATCTGCGGAACGCTGCTCGTTAAGGGCATCATCATGGGGGATGTTACAGGCCTGAATATTGAAACTGCCAACAACATCCTGCAATATTTCATGCTCGCAGTCGTAATCGTCGTCGCTGCTGTACCTGAAGGCCTGCCGATGAGTGTTGCCCTCTCGCTTTCGCTTGCGATGCGCAAGATGACCCGGGCAAACTGTCTTGTCCGCAGGCTTATTGCCTGCGAAACTATCGGGTCGGCAACCACTATCTGTACCGATAAAACCGGGACGCTCACCAAGAACCAGATGGAAGTCGTCGAGTCGTCGGCTGGAAAACCCGTGCTTGCTGACGATATCCCGAAGACCCCGGCCGAATGGATCACGCTTAACGCTGCCGTGAACGGGACCGCTTACCTTGAGGAGCGGGAGGGAAAAATCATCGTGATCGGCAACTCAACTGAAGGAGCACTCCTCCGCTGGCTCCGTGAGTATACGTACGATTACCTGAAGATCCGGGGAGAGACGCAGGTCATCAAACAATATTTCTTCGACGGCAACCGGAAACGGATGTCCTCGGTCGTGCACCTTGACGGGAAAAACTATCTCCTCGTTAAAGGCGCCCCGGAGATCCTTGCCTCGCTCTGTAGTACTGCACCGGACCTCAGCGGGGTAAGCGCCCTCGCATCCCGTGCAATGCGGACCCTGGCATTCGCCCACCGTGAAATAACAGGAACGGATGAAAGTGAGACTGCTCTTATATGGGACGGTTTTGTCGGTATCCGCGACCACCTGCGGGATAATATCGCAGAATCGGTCGCAACCTGCCAGCAGGCAGGCATCCGGGTCCGGATGGTAACCGGGGACAATCCCGAAACCGCACGGGCCATTGCGCAGGAAGCCGGTATCCTGACTGGCGGAACGGTCATGACCGGCGCGACCTTCCGGGCACTTTCCGAAGAATCACAGGTCGAAGCTGCAAAAATCCTCGATGTAATGGCCCGGGCCGAACCAATGGACAAACTCCTGCTTGTCGAAGCACTCCAGAAAACCGGGGCTGTCGTTGCGGTTACGGGGGACGGGACCAACGATGCGCCAGCCCTCAAGCATGGCGATGTCGGGCTTGCTATGGGCATTGCCGGGACAGAAGTGGCACGGGAAGCAAGCGACATCATCATTCTCGACGATTCATTTGCTTCAATCACGAGCGCTGTCTGGTGGGGAAGGTCGCTGTACGAGAACATCCAGCGCTTTATCCTCTTCCAGCTGACCATCAACTTCTGTGCCTGCCTGCTTGTCTTTATCGCCCCGCTCCTCGGTTATCCTGAACCGTTCACCATCGTCCAGATCCTCTGGATCAACATCATCATGGACACGCTTGCAGCCTTTGCACTCTGTTCGGAAGCCCCGCACTACGGGCTCATGAAACACAAACCAATCCCGCACGATGCAAAGATTGTCACACCGTTTATGTGGCTTTCGATCCTCGTTACGGGGGGATTCTTCATCGCCGCCGGTATCCTCCAGATGGCCACAGGGTTCCTTGGCGGGACGACTCCGGACGAGATCAATACGGTCTTCTTTGCGGCGTTCATCATCGCAGCAGTCTGGAACGGAATCAACTGCCGGGCACTTGACGGGAAAATGCCCTCGTTTTTCAAGGGTAACCCGACTTTTTTTGCCGTAATGGGATTCATCGTTCTGACCCAGATCCTGATCGTCCAGTATGGTGGGGCGATCTTCCACACGGTCCCGCTCCCGGTCGACCAATGGGTGAAGATTATTATACTGTCAGCATCGGTTCTCATCGTAGGATTCGTACTCCGTGTCACCTATGGGGCATACCAGCAGAGGACTGCAAAGAGCCGGATAGCATAAACACAGTCAGAGAAAACACGAAACCGCTTTTTTTTTAAGTAATTGTATTTGATCTTAGGATATTCCTGAGTCCGGCATCCGGATTCTGACGTATAAACCGGTCAGAATAATATCCTGATACGCCATTTAAAGGACCTTATTAAAGATCCACATCTTTTCCTGCACAACCATCACCCTTCACAATACTCTCTAAATAATATATAGGTATTTTTCAAAAATTCTATATATCCGTAAGATAAGGTTATAGTACAAAAATAGTCCGACCCGAATGGAACTTCCCGGAGTAAAACATATGATGATGAAATTGCAGCGAATGCACGATGAACAGATAAAAAAAATTGCACAGAGCCTGAAAGCACCATATTCTGTACGGAAAACGGATTCCATTGTATCAGAAACCTCCAGAGATGTAAGAAAACAGGTAACCCGAATGGAGAATGCTGAAAATAATCCAATATCACAGAAAAAATCACGGGCCCATAAAAGCAGAGTTATGGGATCCACAGGAAATCCGGAAAAACAAATGTTACCAGAACGTTCCCTGAAGACAGTTCCGGATATCCAGTGTATCCGGTGCGGCGACCGGTTCCCGGTGACAGATTTTCTTTATACCAAAAAGACCTGTTTATGCATTTCCTGCTGGGAAACCGAGGTGACCTGACATGGGAATGAAAAAGAAAAAAACTGAAAAGAGCGAGAACCTCCAATCCGTGAAATCCCCTGCCCGTAAGACACCAGGGCAGGTAAAGGAATCCTCCCATCCGGATCGTAATGGCATTGTCACATCTGTCGGAGCCCTGCTGAGCCGGACCAGGGCATATTTCCTTTCAATCGGAAAAGCAGAGGCATAAATGACTATCCCATTTTTCCGTGCTCTGGATTCGGATCTTCCAGATCATACCAATACAAAAGGTACATCCTGCCGTTAATCCCATGCAGCATCTGAACCTGACACAGGATCGCATAAAACCGCTTACCATGTTTGGTATGCTGTTTACTTTTTTTTTTAGAACCAGATATCCGGCATACAGATGCCTGATGTCAGGCAGCCCTGCCATTAGTCAGGAAAAAAAAGCAGCTTCAAGAAAAAAAGGAATTATCCTTCCCCAGGAATCATCCGCGGGGTCTCCTTCTGCCGGAAAATCTCCGGGCAGCAGGTAAGATCCAGTGCCGGCACATACGGTGACCAGTCCTCTTCAAGTATCCTGGCTCGTGCCCTGCGCCGTATCTCCTTGCGGGTCATCCGCATCTGGTCGAGTTCAAACCGGTCCATATCGTGTGGAGTAGCAGCGATATTGAACGCTGCATTCACATCAGCATGGATAACAGCCCCGCAGTGCGGGCATTCGAAGCGTTTTCGGATCCGGCGACCAAAACACCCGCACCGGCTGCAGCGTTTCGATGTGTTGGCCGGGTTGACATACAGGACCGGGATCCCCCGGGATAGTGCCCGCTTCTCAACATGGTGCAGGAGTGTTATGAACGAGTCGTTCTCAAACGAGAACTCGTACGGGTTCTCCACTTCTTTTTTATACTGGTGCCTGTATGTGAAGAGTTTCTCGAACTTGATCCCTGCGCAGGATGATTCTGCAAAAGAGACAATCTGGCGCGAGATCTTGTGAAGGGCAGCTTTGAACATCCTGCGTTCGCGGGTCTTTTGTTTTTTTAATTTCCAGAGTTTTCCTTCCTTGTAGAGTTTTGTACAATTTTTCGTTGAGGAAGTCGGAGTATACTGGAATCTTTTACCAAGTTTTAAGACCTTTCTGGTAATCAGGTCGGCTGCAACAACGGCATGTCCGGTGGTGTTGAGATCGATACCTATCCAGCGGGATGTCATGGATAATTCGTCAGGGAGATGAATACTGTTCACCTTGTATCCTTGGGTATTCGACAACGGTACTATGGGACTCCCCGGTCCCGAGGGCCCGGATTTCCCGTATCACCCGGCAGGCCCGGGACAATGCTGCCCGGGGCTCACTGAGGATACGGTGACGGACATAGAGTGGGTAGAACCTGAGGAGATCAAACAGGGGGATGCTGGTTCCCCCGGGAGTGCACCTCCCGCGGTGTACTGCTTCGAGGACTCCCTCGAGGGTTCCATCTGCATCTACATTTGTCCAGGTAAATCCCATCATCGGGAGGGCATGTGCATCGCTGCCACCGACCTCCGGGATCTCCCGGGGATTCCTGATTTGGATATTGGACTCCGGTTCACTTCCGTTTAAAGCCTCGACCGCATCGAACCCGCGGTCAGCATAATCGGCGTAGCCGAGCCTTGTATGGGGATGAGGAGCTATCGAGACCCCGCCCTCATTTCGGATACTGGAGAGGATTCTATCGATGGATGGAGATTCAAACTGACAGGAAATGCCAAGCGCGATCCAGTGTTTTTGAGCAGCAATGTTGCCGCCTTCTATACCCGGGATAACCAGAAGACCAAACTCACGGGAAAGCCGCCGGGCTTCTCTTGCAGGAAACAGCCGGTTGTGATCAGTGATTGCAAGGGCATCGAGCCCGGTTTTTTTTGCATATTTTATGATCTGTCGCGGGTTATGAACGGCATCGATAGATCGGCACGTATGCACATGGAAATCGATTTTCATGCGACCCTCCGTTTTGTAGTATCCTCTTTTTTGGAAAGGGAATCTGTTCCGTGGGGAACCTGGGGTAGCCGGACGGGTAAAAAACAGTGCCGGAAAACCATAAGCGCCGTGAGGCTTCCGGTTCTAAACAGGTAATGAGGCAGGCGCAAAGGGGTACGTGCAGGTTTGACCGGCTCATAGCGGGATGAGCCGGTCGTCGGGATTGTCAGCAGGTGTGATCCCGTGCACCTTTTGAGATAAGGTGATATCAGGGCACGGGTCTTGACCGAATGCGACACAATAGAATCTGTCTAAAATATATATAAAATTTTCCGATTCATTATTTTTTATAACCGGCAGGATAACTGCAGGAATTTTTCGATTCTGACATTCATTCAGGGCGGGTTAGTCGAAACCCATCATGAGAGACTTCCTGCCGGATTCTGTTGGACTTATAACCGCAGCGTTGAGTCATAACGGGGAGCCTGGACATCACACATATCTTGAACCATGTATCTGGGATTATCTGAATCAGAATTTTTTGTTAACACAACTACCATGAGATCGCTAGTATTCCGAATAATATATTTTATAGGGTACACTATATAGTCAATCGAAAAACTATATGACATCACGGATTCATTTTTTATCTGCGAATATTTTCCCGGCACAGCAGATGTCATTTTCCTCATAAAAAATTGGATGACGTGGCCGTCTGCTGACGCGGAATTGCATTAAAAAGCCCCACTGAACCCAGGAGATTGCTATGCTTGAATTACAGGATTACCAGGGAATGTTCGAAAAGAGCCCTCTTGCCCAGGTCGTTATTGACCGGGATTACCGGATTATCGCATTGAATAAAGCATTCTGCTCGATGATGGGGTATGACCGGGACCGGCTTTGCGCCATAAATTATACTGACCTGAGAACGAAGGGGATGATCAAGTACCTCAAGGATACCGGGAATTCGTGTACGGTCGCAATGTCCCGGAAACGGGATATGACATTCGAGACCCGGTTTGAAACCCGGACGGGAACATATACCGTAATCCAGTCCTGCCAGGTTATTCTCGATAATGCAGGGGAGGTAAAGTACGTTTACAATACCTATTCGGATATCACGAAGATCATCAAAACCCGGGAATACATGGACCGTGAAATGGACGGATTCATCAGGGTCTATGACAAGATGGCATCAGGAGACCTGACCGCCAGTTACCACGTGAAAAAACCTGAAGATCCTGATCTTCTGGCAACCTACGAGATTCTCGCAAAACTCCGGGCAGCGGTCCGGGGGATCATGATGAACCTCAAGGCAAATATCGGCGATGTCAATACACGGATGCAGGATATGGTCGACACTGCAAAAAGCGCGACTTATAGTATTGACGACGCATCAAAAGGCATCCAGCACATTGCAAAAAATGCCGGTAATGTGAGTGCAAACGCCGAAAAATCCGTTAAGGGTATCCAGCAAATCCAACGTGCGATGGAGGATATGAGTGCTGCTGTAGAAGAAATTACTTCCAGCATGGATTCAGTCTCGGTTCTCTCAAGAGATACCAATGAACTCTCCCGCAATGGCGCAAACCTTGCGGGAAACGCCGAGAAGAGTATGCAGGAGATCTCGGCTGCATCTGCAAAAGTCTATGAGATCGTTGGAACAATCGAGAACCAGATGAGCGATATCTCCAAGATTGTCGTTCTCATACGGGAACTTGCGAACCAGACCAACCTCCTTGCCCTGAATGCGGCAATCGAAGCTGCCCGCGCAGGAGATGCAGGACGGGGGTTTGCGGTTGTTGCAGCGGAAGTCAAATCCCTTGCACAGGAGTCAAAGAAATCGGCGGAACAGATCGAAGCAATGATTTCCGCACTCAGGAAGAGCACCAGCGATGCGTCCGCCTCGATCGGGGAATCCAAAGCTGTTGTTGAGCGGGGATCCGGGATGGTACATGAAACGCTCAGGTCGTTCAACAGGATAGCGGAGGCAGTTGAAAAAGTTGCGATGAATGCATCGGAGGTCGCAGCAGCAAGCGAGGAGCAGGCTGCAACCACCGAAGAGATCACGGCAAGCATCCACGAAGTAGTCGATCTCATAGAGATGACTGCACATGAAGCCGGCGATGCAGCGACAGCGTCTCAACAGGCTTCGGTGGCAATCGATGAAATCACCAGGATGATCCGATCCGTTAACCTTTCCGCAGTCGAAGCAATGGAAGCGAACAGGAAATTCAGGGTGAACTGACCGGAGCTGGTTATCCTGGCACCACATACCGAATCCGTGGCAGGAATACAGGGTTCTTCCTGCCCCGGTCAAAAAAGAAAAGGCTGTATCCAGGTCGTTGAGTTCCGGCTGGGAAAGGAATCCTATGCAATCGATCTCTTTGATGTAAAAGAAGTCGTGGAATATACGACCATAACCAGGCTCCCGAACGTTCCTGCGTATGTGAAAGGGATCATCGATCTCCGGGGGGAAATTACAACCCTCATCGATCTCAGGCACCGGCTCAATATAGACGGTGAGCCGGATGCACCTCCCGAATCTTCACGGATTATCGTGCTTGACGATACATTCACAATGAATAAACTCGGCATCCTTGTTGATGATGTCACCTCCGTGTCCACCTTTGAGGAGAGCCATGTCGATTGTACTTCAGCGCTTGTTTCAAAAGAGGATACCACGATCCTCGGGATCATAAAAAGGGAAATCCGGGTAAAGGACAAGGAGACAAACGAACTTATCATCTGGATCGATATTCGAAAACTTCTCTCCGGTATAGGTTCCGGGCTTAATGATCCGCCGCACCGGGATCTGTGATCCCGGCAGCACCACCGGATCCCGGCTTTTTTATTTTTAATTCAGGCTATTACAGGTCGGCATCATTCCAGAGGGTGCTCAAAAGACCGTCGGGAAATATGCCGGGATATAGACCGCCAGCGCAAATACCAGGATCATGATTACAACCACAGCTGTTGCCCGGGATAACGGGAGCCGGCAGGTGTGTTTTATAGCAAAAACCCAGAGGTAACAGCACCAGAGAAGGCTGGCATAAAATACGATTGCAACGAAATTTGAGGGCACCAGAAACAGGTTCGGATAATAGCCGGTTTCCGAAGTAAGAGCGAGTTTTGCACCAGCGACAATAACCGTGGAAATTACCCACGGGAGAAGGCCATAACCGGTGTTCTGGAGAATGGCAAAAAAAGATCCGGTTTTTGTAAAGAGCCGTGAGATCAGGAACATTGTTCCGGAAACAAGACCCCAGCCAAGAAACGGAGGAAGGAGGTAACACCGGATTAAATACCATACAAAAACCGTCAGGCCAAAATGATGACTCTCTGCTGGACTGAACGGGGGGATATAGGATAGAAAAATCAAGGGAACTGCTATACCCGCAACGGATATTGCGCATCCGGCTGAAACGATTATAACCGGGAGGACCAGGTTCGCATTTTCTTTTGTAATATTTCTAAAAAAAGTATCCGGATGAAAGAGCAGGTCCACCGGGAGTTTTTTCATAGGAGGGGGTTGGTGGCATACATGATAAATCCGGATGGTTTTTTATGATATTTTCCCGCGTTGAACGGTTCGGGAGGTCACAGCCGGCCTACCCCCTGGTTCCCACTACCGGCTTAATCCTTATGCCGGGAGAATTTTCCTGCATGAACAGGCATTACCCATGGAAAACACAGGGATTGTTAATGTAACATTCCTATAAAAAAAAAAGAATCATTCAATCATTATCTTTGTCTTGGGCTCGATCTTCTGTTTTTTCAGGTGTACTTCCAGCACACCGTTTTTAAAGGTGGCAGTCGCTCCCTTTTCAGTAACAGCCTCGGGCAGCGGCACGACCCGGCTCATCGAACCAAACCGGCGCTCGTGCAGGTAATATCCTTCCTTCTCCTCCTTTTTCTCCAGACTGCGTTCACAGGATATCTGGAGTGCCCGTGGATTGATCAGGTCAAGGACAATTTCATTTTTCGTGATACCGGGGATCATGTCCGCAGTTATGATAACGGTATCATTGTGTTCGGTGACATCGACCCGCAACTGGCTTGCGGGGATCATAGCCGTATCCTCTTTCCTGCCTGAGGGCAACAGGGGCACATCGCCGGGTTCTGTCAACTGGCGGAACATGGAATCCATATATGCCCGCATGTCTTCAAGCTCATCAAAAATTGACTGGTGTCTTCTTCTCCACATACGATCTCATCCTTTCATGATTCTCCGAAAGTCACACCGCCAGGTGTGTGTTCAACAGCGATACAGGCCGGGATGCCGGGATCACCCGCTCACCTTTGAGTAGGTATCGGTCATCCGTTGTGCAATCGGATCCCAGAGGAACACCCGGTCGACCTTGGAACGCCCCCGGCGCCCAAGCTTTTCACCATTCCACGGTTCATCGATTACATTACTCATCCCCCATGCAAGCGAACCAGGTTCCGGATTCACCTTGATTCCGTTAATAAACGGATCGATGTTCTCAGAGAGCCCCCCGACATCACAGGCTACAACCGGTTTTTCAGCACTCCATGCTTCGAGAAGCACAAGACCGAACGGCTCGTTCCTGCTCGGAATTACAACAAGATCGCACGCGTTCAGGAGCCGGATATACTCCGAATCCGGAACATACCCGACAAAATTCACCGGCAGATCTTTTGCCCGATCCTGCAGGTACTGCCGCATCCCCCCATCGCCGGCTACAACAACCTTCGCATCCCAGCGGTGCTCGCACACTTTCCTGACTGCATCGACAAGCAGGTCCGGACCTTTCTGGTAGACAAGCCGCCCGATGAACAGGATCAGCGGGGCATACGGGTGGATGCCATACGCCCGTTTCACTTCACCCGGATCGACATGTGCCTGGTACTGGCGCGGCACGATGCCGTTGGGCACGACATCGCACTTCCAGTCAGGCACATTGTAGAGCTGCATGATTTCGTTCTTCATGACCGTCGAGACGGCAGTCACCCTCTTTGCAATCAGCCCGCCGTACCATTCCTTGCCGGATACTTCGCGGAACTCCCACCAGTCCCCGAACTGGTTGCCATTCCTGCCGTATTCCGTGGAATGGAAGGTAAGGATCGTATCCCGGTCCTGCAGCCGGTGGAGTGCCGGGACCACGTGCCAATCGTGGAAATGGAGGATATCGAATTTCTCCTCACGATCGGCCTGCTGGAACTGCCCGACCATCTGGCTGCTCATATCCTCGCAGTACTGCACGGTATTCCCCCCCTGCGGCCGGGAGTAATGGTACGAGACGCCGTTGATCTCCTGGTCCGGCATCCATCCCCGTGTGAAAAAGTGAACATCGTGATTCCTGGCAAGCGTTTCTGCAAGATTGGTGGCTGCACTCGCGAGTCCGCCCACCCGCTCGGCATACATTGATTCCCAGCAGAAGAATCCTATTTTAAGTGACTCCATAGTTGTGTCCTCCGCTCATCAATAATCCTGAAAAGTTCCTGACTGTTTGTCATGTTCCTGACCTCACCGGCCAGTTTTCCATCATCCAGCGTGTGTTCGATCCAGTTGGCTATATCTCCCCGGCCCTGGTGGTACCCGATCGAATCACCAGGCACCACACGAACAAGATCGCAGAACTGGTCGAGACTGTATGCCGCATATCCCACGTATCCTGAGGGTGAAGCGAAATGGAATGCCTCCCCGGGGGAAAGGGTCCGGAGTGTTTTTGCGGATTTCCGGTTCTTCATCTGGCGTATACTGCGTTTTTCGAAATCGGCAAGAATCGCCATGTATGTTTTGAACGCTTCGTTGGCATCATGGTGGCTGAAGTAGGTATGGACCTCCCCGCAGGTGCCGTACTTCGACGCCATATAGTAGAAATGGTCACTGGTCTGGAGATACCGCCAGATCGATTTATCCCTGGCAAACGCTGCTGCCTTCTGAATTGCCGAATACGCCGTATGCTGACGCTCGTTACCCATCCACGCCGATGCATCCTTTTCGATATCCGCCCATGAAATCGTCGTGCAGATATCCAGCTCCCCTGCCGGGGAATACTTTTGGAGGGCTGCCGAGGGCAGGATGGTCTTAATCCCCCGGTTCTCCAGCTCAACAGGAAGGTGGGAGAGGAATGCGAAAATGCCGGTCTCCTTCCAGAAATGTTCCCCGAACGTTTCGTAATCAAGGAAGATATTGACAACATCCCCTGAGGTACCCCCAAGCCAGTCGGCGTAGGTATCCGCCGTAAGCGGGTACTTGTCCCACCCCGTGTTGGCAAAACGGAACGCGATATCATCGGAAAGCTGGATATCGCGCAGGAGTACGGGCATATCATGACAGGTGTAAACATGGTGCGGGCTTCGCCAGCCGAGAACGCGTTCTACTCCTTCCGTGAAGGTGCCGGCATAATCCATATCTTTTACCTGGGTGGCGATCTGGTTGTTGAACGTGAACTCGGTATTTTCAAAGACCGTGGGGCGGATCCTGAAGAGATCATACATCAGGTCCGCATGCATCCGTGCCTGGTTGATAAACTCGGACTTATCGCCAAAACAACCGGCTATGCTGTGATAATATGTCTGGCCGAGCAGCTCGCAGTTCCGGTGACGGGCAACATGGCCGAAAAGTTCCAGGACATCCGGCCGCCACTTCTCCAGCTGTTCAATCAGGGTTCCGGAAAATGAGAACGCACAATGGAACCCTTCATCCAGTTTTTCAAGAATGATCCGGGTTGCCGGCAGGTAACATTTCTCAGATACCCGCTCCAGCACTTCCCGGTTCAGGCTGTCAAAATACAAATCGTTCAGATCTTGTTTCTTCCTCTTTTTCTCCGGTAAGAAATGCCGGTTAAGCCGGAACGGCTGGTGCACCTCAAACCCCATACAGATATCTGGCATTGATTGATTCCACCACCTCATTGTTTTCTAAAGGACTGGCCCCAGGATCGCTGATGCTCAGGTTCAGGTTAAATCTTCAACACCGGTCAAACCCGGTTTTTGCGGGCTTTACCGGACCTTGTCAATCGCACCTTGGAAAATTCCAGTAGTTCATGATAAAGTCCGCATAAAAACAGTCCGTCCTGCTGCATCCTACACACCCGGTTGGAGGGCATCCTGTCCAAAACGGGTGCGTTGCAATGGCAGCCTGCCCGGTAAGCGGCCCTGTTCCGGCCTGGTTCTTACACCACGAAAGTCCAACGGATACATCCTGTATCATGTCATCACCGGAATTCCCGCGGGCGGGAATAGTCCTTTCCTGATGCTGTGTATTAACCGCGGGGGTAATATGGTCTGGCAAAAAATTCAGATTTTGATACAAATCATGGAATAAAAGATAACCAAAAACGTACCGGTACATAGCAGGATGCAGAACCGGAGGGAATCAGGTCCCGGTCTTTTCTAGAACCAGTTCAAGAACACCATCGTGGAAATTCTTTTTGTATAATCGGACGCCTGAGGGCACCTTAATTGTTTTCTGGTACCTGACTTTATCATCCAGTGCCGTAATAGTGACTGAGTTGTCTTCAAGATAGACACTTATGTTTTCCTCGGTCACATCAGGTAGATCTGCAGTGATAAGAAGGGTTTTTTTGTTATCTGAGAGCGTGATGGCCGTATTTTTAATTACTTTTTTCGTCTTCGCGTTCTCGTCTTTTCTTGTTCTCATATTCTGTACATCTCATGGTAATCCGCAGGAACAATCGCCTGAAATTCACGGGGCAGGATCAGGTATGCGGACCGGTAATGCCGGCACTCAATATTTCCCTGGCTTCGGACCTCAAAACCCCGTCTTCTTTCTTTACCGTTTTCTTAAGAAAATAGATATCCGGACTTTTCAGATCTTGTTTCAATTCCTGAAACAATACATTTTAATCACAGGACCCGGTAGCGGATCGGAATTATCGGGATATTACCCGCAGCAGACAGAAACTTACCGACCAGGGAAGACCTCTGGCTTACCTATACCCTGGTTTTTTTATCGGGATTGCCCGTACCCTGCCGGGCATCTCCACCAAGAATATGCTGGAAGACCATTTTGAAGTTGTTAAGTTTGCCGGTTATATATTTCCGGCCTTCCTCGGTCGGGCAGTACAGCTTGGACTTTCCCGATTTTTTTACTTCAAGATACCCGTTCTCTTCAAGTTCATAGAGAAGCGTATAAATCCGGGCCTGCGGGATCAGCACCCTGTACCGGTTGTGGATTTCATGGACGATGTCATAACCTGATATTGGTTTATCCAGAAGGGAAAGTACCACGGGTTCAAGAGACTTTTTTACGACATCATCGATAGTCTCCTGGGGGACAATGGAAACCGATTCTGCCGGGAATGGTGTGTGGGCAAAGGACAGCATGGTATCCTTGCCGGTCGAAACGATGATCCGGGGTATCCCTTCGGCAAGCGACTGGATGAGCATGTGATCGATCTTCCCGAGATTGTGGGCAATAAGTCCGGAGATGCGGAAACCGGCATTCTTTTTTTCCAGAATAAAGTCCTTAACTGTAATAAGATCGTCATAAGCACCGGTATCGGAAAAATCAAGGAAGATGTGGACCGGCAGATCTGTCTCCCCATTCCGGGGCAACCCGGTACATTTTTCAAGCCCCGGCATGAGCGAGGTCACATCGTTATTTTTTATACGGTGTACGTAAATTTTTTCATTCTGGATCTCTTTGAGAAAATGCTTCTGGACCGTCGAACGGGAATAGGCAAACAGGTTGTATCCTTCATTTTTTAACCCCTCTTCCAGGGCAAACTTGAAGATCGATTCTTTATTTTCTTCATCGGTATAGAGAAAGAGGACGATATCGGTGAAAATATCTTTTAACAGGACCGTTTTGAGCTCGGGCAGGTCGAAGTATACCGGCTGATCCGGTTCCGGCTCTCCCTCTTCCTGACCAGCCCTGCGGGGACTGGAACCCGCCCGTTTTAGTTTGGTTTCCTGCCGCTCGACAGCTTTGCGGAACAGGGCCACTTCTATTGCTGCTTTTATTTCACGTTCATTGAACGGTTTTACAATATAGCCATAGGGGCGGACGCTCTTTGCTTTTTCAATGATTGCATCATCGGCATACGAGGTAACAAAAACCACCGGCACATCCAGCTCATCATATATTATCCGGGCCGCGTCAATACCGTTGAGCCGGCCAGGCATGACAATATCCATGAGCACCAGGTCCGGTTCTGACCGTTTTGCCTTCTCAATGGCATCTTCCCCGTTTGCCGCCATGCCGGCCACGGTATAACCCATCGCACTCAGGCGCTCTTCGAGCTGCATCATGATGATCGCTTCATCGTCGACAATAAGTATCCGCGACATAGTTTATACCCTCACAGTCATGAGCGGGAACTCAGCAATCACTTCTGTACCGTTCCGGCTGATAATGGTAAGCGATCCCCGGAGCTGGTGCTGGACAAGCGTCCGGATTAGTTTGAGACCCAGGCTGCCGGTTGTGTTGATATCCAGTCCGTCAGGCAAACCGACCCCGTCATCCCGGACGACCATCCGGACCTGTCCGCCGGCTGAGACAAGGGAAATCCCGACTGTTCCCCGTGGCCGCCCCTTAAACGCATGTTTGTAGGTGTTCGAGATAAGTTCATTCACGACAAGGGCAAGGGGAATTGCCTGGTCAACCGGCAGGTAAAGGTGGTCGCAGGTAATATCGAAGGTAATCTGCTGGCCGGGCCGGGAGTAAATGTTTGCCATGGCCCTGACCTGATCCTGGATCTGGTCGTCCATATCGATCCGGTCGAATTGTTTGCTCTCGTATAACCGGGTATGGATCTGCGCCATAGCCTGGATCTTCATCATCATATCCGTCAGGATACTACTGGTAGAAGTGTCTCCCGTCCTCATCCGGGTCATATCAAGAAGGCTTGAGATGATCTGGAGGTTGTTTTTCACGCGATGGTGAATTTCCCGGATGAGAACTTCTTTTTCCCGGAGGGTGTTTCCGATTTTTTCCTCGTAGTTTTTCCGTTCGGTGATATCGAAACAGTAGAAATTAACATAATCTTCTCCTTTAGGCCGGATTGCCGTCACGAGGCAGGTATGGCCATTACTATCCGCAACCTCGGTCTCGATTGTTCCCGGTGTATTTAACGCATCTGATACTATCGTACGGATAATTTCAGGCACCGGTCCACCGGTGTTCCAATTAAGTGTCCCGAGCCACTGGTTGCCTGGTGCATTAGTATACAGGAGGTCAAAATCACGGCTGAAACGCAGGACGCCATAGGGGTCCTCAGCCGGGAAATGTGCCAGCTGGCGCATTACGTTTTCAGCCCGTTTGCGTTCGGTAATATCCCGGAAGCTCCAGACCCGGCCGATAACAGTATCCCCGATCATCTGGGGTTTGGAGAAGCGTTCAAAGACCCGGCCGTCATTGAACTGGAGCACATCAAAACTTTCACGTTTCGGATGCTTACGCAGCTCTCTGATACCAGCCAGGAATTCATCTGGATCTTTGAGCTGGGTCTGTACGTAAGCCAGGAGTTCATTGTCATTATGGGACTGGAGTACAGGATCGTCCGGGATATTCCACATGAGGGCAAACTGGTGATTGTAACTGGTTATCCGGCCATTGCAATCAACAACCAGGATACCATCGGCAGTAGACTCGATGGTTGCACTCAGCAGGGAAAGCATCTGCCGGAGGGTTTCTTCAGCAGTTTTCCGCTGCGCGATCTCTTCTTTGAGGGTAAGATTTGCCGCTGCAATCTCATCGGTCTTCTTTTTTATCCCGTTTTCCAGTTCATCGTTGAACTTCCTGAGAAGGTCTTCTGCCTGTTTGTGTTCGGTGATATCGACAGAGAAAGCAAGGACGCCGGTCACCGTTCCTTCACGATTACGGAGAGGTATCTTGTCCGTCCGGACCCACCGGGCCGGGCCATCCGCCGGCTTTCGCATCTCTATGATTCCGAGCCGGGCTTTCCCGGAGGTTATTACCTCAAGGTCGTCCCGGTAGTACTGCGAACCTATGCCGGGGAACAGTTCACCGGCAGTTTTTCCCACCATTTCAGATGAGGGCTTGCCATAAAATTGTGAATAGGCCGGGTTTACGCTGACAAACGTATTTTTGGTATCCTTATGCCAGATCATGACCGGCGAATGCTCAATAATGGTTTTGCTGTATTCGCTGACCACTTTGAGGGCATCTTCAGCCTCTTTTCGCCGGGAAATGTCCCGGGCAGCAGCAAAAATCCCGGCAACGGATCCGGATTCATCGTAATAGACGGTCGCATTGTAGAGGACCGGCGTGATTTTTCCATTGCGGTGACGGATTTCGAGTTCGTAATCGGTTACCTGTCCTTCGAGGAACACTTTCTGGTAGCCGGCTTCTGCTTTCTTCGGGTCGGTAAAATACCGGCTGAAATCCGTGCCGATCAATTCCTCCCGTGAACAGCCGGTGACATTCACGGTTGCTGCATTGACATCGGTTATCGTGCCATCCCTGCTGATGGTGACCAGCGGGTCGAGGCTCGCTTCGATCAGTCCCCTGTTATACGTGATGGCATGCAGGAGTGCCTCTTTTGTCTGGACCGGGCAGGCGATATCTGCACCGGGGATGGGATGAAATTCCTGCGGTTTTTCTGGTATGCCGGCTGTTTCCGGGGGATCGTTTTTTTTCCGGGTGTTCATGATATGCCACGTCTCCGTGAATTAATCCGGGTGGATCTAAAAAACGCAGGCATGGTGCCACCGGCATTCTTCCGACACCGGATACCCTGACGCAGGATACTCATATACCCTGCCGGTCGTGACGATCCATGCATCCCGGACACGCGTACGAATTTAATAAAGAGTGGATGACCACGGGATCCGATTAAGATTTCCATCTGGTTTCAGGAGCCATGATGGATCGTGATCATTTCACCCACAAACTCCCGTGCACCCGGACAACCCAAAGGGGGGGTACCCCCCTCCCCCCCTCCACTTTTTCTGAGCAGGGGGGGGGAGGGGGGGGGCATGGGCAGGGGGGGGGGGGAGCTACCCCTCCCTGAGCAAGGGGGGGGGGTATCGCCCCCCGCCCCCTCCCTCAGACGTGAA